>Ga0213876_10000027_pt1 | contig 223024 bp, 186 predicted proteins | sample BarmaccomBMRX_R9_FD_160113 | JGI IMG/M metagenome (GOLD analysis project Ga0213876, IMG submission 160113) | Root-associated microbial communities from Barbacenia macrantha in rupestrian grasslands, the National Park of Serra do Cipo, Brazil - RX_R9 | ecosystem: Host-associated > Plants >... | reverse complement strand
TCCAGGCCGCGCCGTAATAGATGAAGTCGTTGCCGCCGCCGCCGCTCGCACGGTCGTTGCCGCCGTCGTCGAGCACGATGAGGTCGTTGCCGCCGCCCATCGTCACGACATTGTCGAGCCCGTTGCCCCGAACCCCCTGCGCCGAAGCCGAGGTCCCGGTCAGGTTCTCGACATTGTCCGGAAGAACGTAGAGCTGCGTATAATCCGTCTTGCTCCCAAGCCCGGTGCGGACCTCGTCCACCCCCTCGCCCGCCAGCTCGACCACCGTGTCGTCGGTGCTGCCGACGAGATAGACGTCGTTCCCGGCACCGCCCTTCAGAACGTCGGCCCCGCCGGCGCCGTCGAGCAGGTCGTTGCCGCCCTGGCCGCGCAGGGTGTTGGCCGCGTCGTTCCCGACCAGGATGTCGTCGCCGCCATTGCCGTCGCCGTCGATCGCGGCGACGCCGGTCAGCACCAGCCGCTCGACGCCGTAGGGCAGGGTGTAGCCGACCGAGCTCTCGATCGTGTCGAACCCGTCCTGCCGAAGGAAGTTCTCGTAGACCGAGTCGGACGGGTCGTCGACGACATAGGTGTCGTCGCCGTCGCCGCCCTCCATGCCGTCGGCGCCGGGGCCGCCGTCAAGCCGGTCGTTGCCCGCCTCGCCATAGAGGCTGTCATTGCCGGCCCCGCCCTCGAGCCGGTCGGCGCCGCCGCCGCCGGTGAGGCTGTCCTTGCCGTCCCCGCCGCGCAGCAGGTCGGCGCCGTAGCCGCCATACAGCGCGTCGTCGCCGCCGAGCCCGTCGATCGTGTCGGGGCCGAGCCCGCCGCGCAGCGTGTCGACTCCGGCCCCGCCGGTCAGGACGAGGCCGGGCAGCGGGCTGCCGTCGAGCGGAATGCCGCCAAGGGTCGCCGCGGTGAAGCTGCTCGCCTGGACGTTCAAGAAGGTAATGAGCGGATAGAAATCGCCGGTGAGGCTGTAGCGGCTGACGAGGATCGTGTCCGCGCCCTTCTGCTCCAGCTTGAAATAGCGCCCCTCGCCGAACGTGTTGCTTTCACCGTCCCATTCCCAGGCGAAGACATAAGCGGGGATGAAGGCTTCGAGGTCGAGCCGGTCGCCCGCCGCCGGAGAGAAATCGGTGACGACGAGGCTGCCGTAGCTATTGCCGCGATACTCCCCGTATTTCTCGGTCAGGACGAGCGTGTCCGCGCCCGCGCCCAGGGTGATCAGCTCGCCGCCCTCGCCGCTTCCGATCTCGACCCGGTCGTCGCCGGTGCCCGCGTCGAGGATGACCTGGGTGTCGGTGAAGAAGGCGTAGGAGGAGCCCCAGTCGACGACGAAGCTGTCGTTGCCGTCGCCGCCGTCCAGCGTCACGCCCGCCTCGCCGTGCTGGTAGGGGTTGATCCGGACGATGAAGCTGTCGTTGCCGGCGCCGCCCTCGAGCCGGTCGACGCCGCCGAGGGCGCCGGTGACGGAATAAGTGAGGATGTCGTCGCCGTCGCCGCCGAGCACCAGATCGTCGCCGAGCCCGCCGGTCAGCCGGTCGGCCCCCGCGCCCCCTTCCACCCGGTCTTCGCTGGCGCCGCCGTCGAGCACGTCGTTGCCCTCGCCGCCGCTCAGGAAATCGCTGCCGGCGGCGCCGGCGAGCACGTCGTCGCCGCCATTGCCGAGAAGGTCGTCGGCGCCGGCGCCGCCGGTGAGGGTGTCGGCCGTCTCGCCCCCGCTCGTCGGCGTGACGGCGACGAGGTCGATCAGCTCGAGCCGCGAGCCGTAGAGCGGCGCCGGAAAGTCATTGTCGAAGGTGGTGTAGACGAGCGCGAGCGTGCCGTCGGCGAGCGTCGCGAGCTCCGGCCGCAGCTCGTAGCCGATCTTGTAGCCGTTGAGGTCGAACTCCTCGCCGACCCGCGCTCCGGCGGAATCGTAGCGCACGGCGCGGATCGAGGTTGCGAAGCGGTCGAGGCCCTGGCCCCGATCATCCTGCCAGCCGATCACGTAGCCGCCGTCCGGGAGCGCGGCGAGAGTCGGCTCGCGCTGGTCGCCGAGGGTCGAGACGTTGAGGCGGGAGGCGGCTCCGAGCGTGCCGTCCGCGCCGATCAGGCGCGTATAGAGATTGTTCTCGCTCGGCCCCTCGCCCTGCGACCAGGCCGCAACGATTGCGCCGGAGGAAAGGGCGAGCAGGTGCGGGGAGAATTGGTCGCCGGGGCCGCCGGCGATCGTCACCGCGTCGCCGGTCGGCGCGCCGGCGGCGTCGAAGCGGCGAAGATAGACGTCGTAGGCGTCGCCCGAGTTGAAGGAATACCAGGAGACGGCGAAGCCGCCGCCGGGCAGGGCGACGACATCCGGACCATATTCGCCGAACGACGGAGCGGAGGCGACGTTGATCGCCGGCCCGGCCGGGGCGCCGGCGGCGTCGAAGAGATGCGCGACGATCTGGGCCGACTGGGTGCGTTCGACCAGGACGAAGCCGCCCGAGGCCAGGGGCGCAAGCACAGGGGCGGCGAAGACGTTGCTCGGCCCGACCGTGATCGCGCCGCCGGCGGCGGGGCTGCCGGAGGAATCGTAGATCTGCGCCTTGAGCTGCGCCTGCGCGCCGGCGGGCGAATCCACCCAGCTCAGAGCGAAGCCGCCCGAGGCGAGGCCGGTCAAAGCGAAATCGCTGACGCTGCTGATCTTGGCCACGAAGAATTCCGCGCCTTGCGCCGCGCCGTTGGCGTCGAACACCCGCGCGTAGATGCCCCGATCGATGTCGTCATAGGCGACGACGAAGCCGCCGCCGGAGAGGGCGGCGACGTGCGACGGATCGTCGATATGGTTGACCTTGTCCGCATCGATGAGGGCATCGCCGGCGGATTGAAGACGAGTGGTCACTTTCGGCTACCTTGTCACACGCGTGCGGAGCCCAATCCCCGCCGCCGGGGCGCGCTTGCCACATGTCGGAAGATTTTTCAACTAGCGCAGTAGTTTAGCCTCCGCAACGGTGTCCGGGACGGCTCGGGATGGGACGGTAACTATCTTCCGCCACCGGGCCTTCGCTCGCTTCTGAATGGGGACAGTAACTATTTTCCGCTACCGGGCCGTCGCTCGCCCGGCCTTCGGGAAAATAGTTACTGTCCCCATTCAGGCGGCGGTCCAGCCGCCGTCCATGGACAGGTTCGCGCCGGTGATCGCCGCCGCCTCCTCGCCGCACAGGAAGAGGGCCAGCGCCGCCACCTGGTCGACGGTCACGAACCTCTTGGTCGGCTGCGCCGCCAGAAGCACGTCGTTCATCACCTGCTCCCGGGTCAGCCCGCGCGCCTTCATCGTGTCGGGGATCTGGTTCTCGACGAGCGGCGTCCAGACGTAGCCCGGGCTGATGCAATTGACCGTCACCCCCGCCTGCGCCGTCTCCAGCGCCACCGCCTTGGTGAGGCCGGCAATGCCGTGCTTGGAGGCGACATAGGGCGCCTTGTTGGGGCTTGCGACGAGGCTGTGGGCCGAGGCGGTGTTGACGATCCGTCCCCAGCCCTTCGCCTTCATCGCCGGAAGCGCCAGGCGGATGGTATGGAAGGCGGCGGTGAGGTTGAGGGCGATGATCAGGTCCCACTTGGCGACCGGGAAGTCGTCGATCGGCGCGACGTGCTGGGTGCCGGCGTTGTTGACCAATATGTCGATCGGGCCGAGCGCCTGGGCCGCCTCGGCCATCATCGCCTCGATCGCCTCGGCGCGGGTCAGGTCGGCGTCGCTGTAGAGCGCCCGACCGCCGCTCGCCTGCTCGAGCCCGGCGCGGATGCGCTCGATCTCCGCGGCGTCGCCGAAGCCGTTGAGGACGACGTTCGCCCCCTGCCCCGCCAGCGCGGTGGCGACGGCGAGGCCGATGCCGGAGGTCGAGCCGGTGACGAGAGCGGTCTTGCCTTTAAGGAACATGGTCGGGGTCCTCGAGGTGGGAAAAGGGGCTGCGGAGGCGACGCCCCTTCCCCTGCCGGGCCGCTTTTTGCAACCGCCGGGGCGGCGGAGCATTCAACCCCCGGCAGCAAGGAGAGCGGGCATGCGCCTCGGCGATTACCGGATGAGCGACAACGTCTCCGACCAGCGGGGCATGGGCTTCGGCGGCGGGGGCCTCGGGGGCGGGGGCGGCGGCTGCTTTCCACTTTTGTTCGGAATGGTGCTCAGCCGCTTCGGAATCGGCGGCGTCCTCGTCCTGCTGCTCGGCTATTGCGCCCTGACGACGCTCGGCGGCGGCGGCTCGTTCGGAGTCGGAGGCCCCGGCACCAGCGTCTCCCCGCAGCAGCAGACCGCCTCGCGCGCCGCGCCGGGCGGCGGCGGGCAGGCCTGCACCGCCGACCCCGCGAGCCGCTTCTCCTGCCAGGTGCTCGCCTCCACCGAGGACACCTGGACCCGGATCTTCGCCCGCTCCGGGCAGCGCTACACGCCGGCGGGCTTCGTCTTCTACGGCGGCCAGGGCCGCTCCGGCTGCGGCATCGCCCAGTCGGCGATGGGGCCCTTCTACTGCCCGTCCGACAACCGCATCTATCTCGACACCAGCTTCTACGAGGAGCTCCGGAACCGCTTCCATTCGGCCGGCGACTTCGCCCAGGCCTATGTCATCGCCCACGAGGTCGGCCACCACATCCAGTATCTCACCGGCACGCTGGAGCGGGCTTCCGCCGAGCAGCAGCGCGCCTCGTCGCGCGAGGGCAATGAAGTGCAGGTCCGGGTCGAGCTTCAGGCGGACTGCCTCGCCGGCGTCTGGGCGGCCAACGCCAAGGCGCGGGACGGGCAGCCGCTGCTCGAGCCCGGCGACATCGAGGAGGGCCTGCGCGCCGCCTCGGCGATCGGCGACGATACCCTTCAGCAGCAGAGCCAGGGCCACGTCTCGCCCGAGAGCTTCACCCACGGCACGAGCGCCCAGCGCACCGCCTGGCTGCGCAAGGGCCTCCAGAGCGGCGACCCGGAAGCCTGCGACACCTTCTCGGGCGGAGTCTGAGGCCGGCCCGGGCGGGGCGCCGGCGGTTCAGAAGGCGAAGCGCAGCGTCCCGCGTACCGTCGGCGGCGCGCCGGGCATGATGTTGTTGTCGTTGAAGGCGGCGGAGAAATAACGGGAGCCGAGCAAATTCTCGACGTTCACCTGCGCCTCGATCCCGTCCGCCACCCGGTAGTAGGCCGCGGCGTCGACCCGGGTGAAGGCCGGCAGCACCACCGTGTTCGAGATGGAGGTGAAGCTCCTCGACTGGTGGTAGATTCCGGCGCCGGCGGCGAAGCGCGCGGTGAGGTCGTAGCGGGTCCAGAGCGAAGCCTGGTGATGGGGCACCAGCGCCACCTTCCGGCCGGCCGGCGCCGCCGCCGTCGTGCGGCGTATCTCCGCGTCCGTATAGGCATAGCCGGCGCTGACGCTCCAGCCGGAGCGAATCTCGCCCGAGAGGCCGATCTCGAACCCCTTGCTGCGCTGCGCGCCGGTCAGCACCGTGAGTGAGGTAAGCGGATCGGTGGCGCGGGTGTTGGTCCGGTCGAGCCGGTAGGCGGCGGCGCTGAGGCTGAGCGCGCGGCGGATGTTCCACTTGAAGCCGACCTCGTAATTGTCGAACCGCTCCGGCTCGAGCGCCGCCAGGGTGACGTCGAGCGAGGAGAATTGGTCGCCCGACTGAGGCAGATAGGAGCGGCCGTAGCTCGCATAGAGGCTCGTCGCCTCCGTCGGCTTCACCACCGCGCCGAAGCGCGGCGACCAGAGCGCGTCGGTGCGCGAGAAGCTGCGCGCGGCGTAGAGGTCGGTGACGTCCAGCCTGAACCGGTCGCGGCGAAGCCCGGCGATGAGGTCGAGATGCTCCCCGATCGAGACCTGGTCCTGGACGTAGAAGGCGAACACCTCGGCGTCGCTGCGCACCAGCCGCTCGCCCGTGCCGCGCCGGAAGGTGATCGCGGGGATGAGGATCCGCCGCGCCAGGGGCAGCGACACCCGGCGGCCGCCGTTGGTCGTCCCGGCGCTGCCGTCGAAGAAGCCGTTCAGATGCTCGGTGCGGGTCTTCTGGTCGGATCCTTCGAAGCCGGCGAGCAGCACGTGCCGCACCGGCCCGGTCGCCACCCGCCAGACGAGGTCGGTCTGGCTGATCAGGTTCCGCCGGTGGACACGGTCGTTATAGGCCTCGATCCCCACTTTCGGCACTCCGGCCACGGTGCGGACGGCCTCGGCGGCGAAGGCGTTCTGGTAGAATTTGTCATAGTCGCCGTAGAGAATGCGGCTCGTGACGCTCAGCGCATCGCTGAAATCGTGCTGCACCTGCCCCTTCAGCACGTCCGCCCGGAAGGCGGTGCGGTTGAGGCCGGGCATTCCGAAGAAGGTGCGGCGATAGCCGGCGAGCGGCCGCACCGGATCGGCGAGCGTTCCGACCCCGACCGAGGGGACGCCGCGATCCACCGTGCGCCGGTCGTCGTCATGCTCGTAGCCGAGGTCGATCCGCGTCCGCTCCCCCGGTATCAGGGCGAGGGTGGGGTTGAGGCCGATTCGGCGGCCCCGGTAGAAATCCCGGTGGTTGGCGAATTCCTCGTACGTGCCGTTGAGGCGCCCCGCGACGCCCGCCGCCACCTGCCGGTTGAGGTCCAGGTCGGCCGACCAGGCGCCCCAGCTGTCGAGCGAGGCGGCGCCGCGCGCGAAGTCCTTCGCCTCGGGGCGCTTGGTGACCCGGTTGACGACCCCGCCTCCGCCACCGCGGCCGAAGATCATCGCGTTCGGGCCCTTCAGCACCTCGACCCGCTCGAGATTGTAGAGGCCGCGATAATATTGCACGTCGTCGCGCAGGCCGTCGACGAAGAAGTCCGCCGTGCTCGAATTGCCGCGCAGGATGATCTGGTCGCGATGGCCCTCACCCTGGCTGGTCACGGCGCCGGGAACGTAGCGCAGCACGTCGGCGATGGACTGCAGGCCCTGGTCCTCGATCTGCCGCTCGGTGACGACGCTGACCGCTTGGGGGACGTCGTTGAGGTCGGTGGGCGTGCGGGTCGCGCTGCTCGTCTGCGCGACCGTGTAGGTCTCGCGCGAGCCGGTGACGACGATCGGGTCGGCGGCGTCGACGGATAGGTCGGCCTCGTCGGCCCAGGCGGGCGCAGCGGCGGCGAGGGAGAGCGTGAGAACGGAAAGCGTACGGACGGACATCGGATCCCCTTTATGGGACCGGTCCTAATGCTGTTGAGAATTATTCGCAATAGCATTCATTTCGGCACCAGCCGAAGCGATCCTTCGAACGGGCCGCGCAGCCGCCGCAGCGCCGCCTCCAGCGAGGCGCGAGTCGGGAAGACGCAGATCGTGACCTTCGGGTCCGGCGCGACCACCGCGCCGGCGGCGACGGCGAGGTCGCGCTGGCGCGCCTCGCAAAGCGGCATGACGATTCGCCAGCTGCGCCCCTCGGCGATGGCGACGGCATAATGGGCGTTGTGCTCGGCCGCTGACCCGTCCGCACCTTCCGGACCCGACCACCACATCACGAACCGGTCCCGCGCCCGCGGGAGCGGGACGATGCCGACGGGAGCCGGTCGCTCCTTGCCCGAGACATCCTCGAACAGGGTGAGGCCGTCGCCCTGGAGGCTCACCCGCATCGCCTCCGGCGCGTCGCGGCCGCGCAGCTCGTAGAGGCCCGGCGCGATGACGGGCCGGCTCTCGCTGGCGGCGTAGAATGGCGGTCCCATCCAGCAGCCGGCGAGCAGAAGCGCCGGCAGCAGCCCGGCGAGGATCCGGCCGAGCGTCACCCGCGCCGCGACAGCCGGAGCGGCAGTCCTCCGGCCGGGCGCAGCGTGACCATGCCGTGCACGCGGACTTCGCGGCCTGGCTCCGGCTCGAAGCGCCAGCGGGACAGCCATTGGGCGAGGATGGCGAGCGCTTCGGCGGTCGCGAAGCGGGCGCCGACGCACAGGCGCGGCCCGCCGCCGAACGGAATGTACTGGAAACGGTGACGCCCGGCCCGCCGGTCCGGCGAGAAGCGCTCCGGGTCGAATTCGTCGGGCCGCTCCCACAGGTCCTTGTGGCGGTGAAGCAGCCAGGGCCAGATCGAGACGATGTCTCCCGGCCGCACCTCCTCGCCGCCGAGGCGGTCGGCCTCGACCGCCTGCCGGTCGAAGCGCGGCGCGGGGGGATAGAGGCGCAAGCTCTCCTCGAGCACCATCCTCATGAGGGGCAGACGGTCGGGAAGGTCGGCGCCTTCCCCTTGCGCCAGCGCCGCCGCGGCCTCGTCCGCGACGCGGTCCTGGAGATCCGGCTGCTCGGACAGGAGGAAGAGCGTCCAGCTCAGCGCGTTGGCGGTCGTCTCGTGGCCGGCGAGGTAGAAGGTCATGGCGTTGTCGGCGGCGAGCTCGGCCGCCTGCTCCGGGGCGAAGCGCTCGCCGAGGCCGCGGATCAGCCGGCCGAGGAAGTCGTCGGGCCCGCCGTCGGGAAGCCGTTCCCGCACCACTGTCTCCAGCGTGCCGCGAAGATAGGCCTGGCCGCGCTGCGCCTTCCAGCCCCGCGCCGTCCAGGGCATGCGGGGAAGGCCCAGCATGACCTGGAGCCGCGCCTCGCTGACGCCTTCCAGGGCGGCGGCGATGTGCGCCATCGCCGCTTCGCTGGTCAGCCGGGCATCGCCGCTGAACAGGGTGTTGGAGATGACCTGCATCGTCGCCCGGGTCGCCTCGCGCGCCATGTTGCGCGAGCCGGGCGTCCAGCGTTCGAGCGAGGCGCGGGCGACCTCGCCGAATTTCGGCACCAGCGCATCCACCGCCGCCGGCGCGAAATTCGCCGCGACGATCCGCCGCTGCTCGCGCCACAGCCCTGCGTCGGAAGTGAGCAGCCCCTCGCCGATCGCCGGTGCGAGGAGCTTCTTGATGATGTCGGGCTTGGCGTAATTGGAGGCATTGTCGAGGAGGACGTGCTGGACGACATCCGGATCGAGCGGGATGTGGACTCGGAAGCCGAGGACGTTGCGGCGCATGTAGCGCTCGCGGAAGGCCCGCTCCGACCAGCCGTAGACGGCGGTCCGCGCCCGTTCGCCGAAGAAGCCGCGCCAGACCGGGACGGGCCGCTCACCGCGTGGCGGGTGCGGCGGGACGAAGGGCGCCGTCACTCCGCCGCCAGCAGCCGCTCGGCGCCGCCCAGGTCGACGCTGACGAGGCGGCTCACCCCTTTCTCGATCATCGTCACGCCGAACAGCCGGTGCATGCGGCTCATCGTCACCGCATTGTGGGTGACGATCAGGTATCGGGTCTCCGTCTCGCCCGTCATCCGGTCGAGCAGGTCGCAGAAGCGCTCGATATTGGCGTCGTCGAGCGGCGCGTCGACTTCGTCCAGGACGCAGATCGGCGCCGGATTGGTGAGGAAAAGGCCGAAGATCAGGGCGACCGCGGTCAGCGCCTGCTCGCCGCCCGAGAGCAGGGTGAGGGTCGAGAGGCGCTTGCCGGGCGGCTGCGCCATGATCTCCAGCCCGGCCTCCAGCGGGTCGTCCGATTCGACCAGCTCGAGATGCGCTTGGCCCCCCTCGAACAGGGTGGTGAACAGGCTGCGGAAATGGCGGTCGACCGTCTCGAACGCGGCGAGCAGCCGCGCCCGGCCCTCGCGGTTGAGGCTGCCTATCGAGCCGCGGAGGCGGTGGATGGCCTGGCCCAGCTCTTCGCGCTCCGCGGCGCTGGCGGCACGGCTCTCGTCCAGCTCCTCCAGCTCGCGCTCGGCGATGAGGTTGACCGGCCCGATCCGCTCCCGCTCCGCCATCAGCCGCTCGTGCCGGGCGGATTCCTCGCCGGCGGGGGCGATCGTCTCCTCGTCGAAGCCCAGGCGGTCGGGGAGAAGTGGAGGCGGGCATTCGAAGCGCTCGCCCGAAATGCGGCCCATCTCGATCCGGCGCATCTCCTGATTCTCGTGCCGCGCCACCGCCCCGGCGCGCGCCTCGCGGGCGGTTGCGAGCGCCTCGCCCACCTCGGCGAGCCGCCCCTCCGTCGTGCGAAGCGCCGCCTCCGCTTCGCGCTCGGCCCCGATCGAAGCCTCGGCCTCGCCCGCCGCAGCGGCGCTGTCGGCTTCCACGGCCGAGATACGCCGCGCGATCGCCTCGGGCGCGTCGGCGAGCCGCTCGGCCTCCTCCTCCGCCTCGGCGATGCGGCGGCCCATGTCGCCGTGGCGCCTGCCCGCCTCGGCGGCCCGCACCTTCCAGTCGGCCGCTTCCTTGCGCGCCGCCTCCGCCCGCTGGCGGTCGGCGCTGACCGCCCGCGCATGAGTCGCCGCCTCGGCCCGCACCTCGGCGAGCGCCCGTTGCGCCGCCTCGGCGGTGCCGCGCAGGCCGGCCACCAGCGCTTCCGTCGCCGCCGCATCCGGCAGGGCGCGGACGACGCCCTCCGCCTCCTCCAGCCCGGCGCGGGCCTCCGCGACGTCCTGCCCGGCCTGCTCGATCCGCTCGGCAAGCGCGGTGCGGCGCATCTCCAGCCGCTCCATGTCGGTGCGGGCGACATCCTCCGCCCGCGCCGCCTCCCGAATGGCGTTGGACGCTTCGCTTTCCGTGCGCCGCGCCGCGTCGGCCGCGGCCCGGGCGACGGCGATGGCGCGCTCAGCCGCCTCGACCTCCGCCAGCGCCGCGTCCACCGCTTGCGCGGCGCCGGGAAGCGCCTGCTCGATCTCGGCGAGCCGGTTGACCCGGATCAGCCGCTCGGCCGCGGCGGCGCCGACCCCGCTGGCGACGAATCCGTCCCACCGCCGCAGCCGGCCGTCGCGGGTGACCAGCCGCTGCCCGACCGCGAGCCGAATGCCGTCGTCCGCGTCCACCACGCCGACCTGAGCGAGGCGCCGGGCAAGCGCCTTCGGGGCGCGGACATGGTCGGCGAGGCGAATACAGCCGGCGGGGAGCGGGGGATCGTCCGCCTCGGCCTCCGCCCCGGCCCAGCGGCGCTGCGCATCACCCTCCAGCGCCGCCTCGAGGTCGTCGCCCAGCGCGGCGGCGAGCGCCCGCTCGAAGCCCGGCTCGGCCTTGACGTGGCTGATGGCGCGGTCGCCGCTCGTCCCCTCGACCGCCCTGATCAGCGCCTTGGCTTCGGATTGCAGGGCGGACAAGCCGGCCTTTTCGGCCGCCGCGCGGCTCTCGGCGGAGTCGCGCGCCGAGGCCGCCTTCTGGCGCTCCGCTTCCGCCGCCGCGATAGCCTCCGCCGCACCCTTCAGCCGCGCCTCGCCCGCCTCGCGCCGCGCCCGTGCCGAGACGAGCGCGGCGGCGAGCGGCGCCTCGTCGCCGAGCGCCGCCATCGCCTCCTCGAGACGGCGCGAGTCCGCCTCGACCCGGGCGAGCCGGGTGCGGGCGCCGTCCAGCGCGCCCCTTGCCACCCGCGCCTCGGCCTGCTCCGCCGCCTGCACGGCGCGGGCCCGGGCCAGCTCGGCTTCCGCGGCCCGCGCCGCATCCTCGAGCTCGACGGTGCGGATGTCGATCGTGCCGCGGGAGGCCTCGGCCGCCGCCAGGCGCTCGGCGATATCCCGCCCTTCCTGCTCGAGACGGGCCAGCGCGGCCTTGGCGTCCTCGCCGAGCGCCGCCTCGCGGGCGCGGTCGGACTGCAGGGTCGCGCGCCGGTCCGAAAGCTCGCGGATGCGGCGGGCGACGGTGTCCCGCTCGGCGCGCAGCGTCGCCAGCTGGTGGCCGAGCGCGGTCGCCCGTTCCCGCGCCGCCTGGGCGGCCGACCGCCGCTCCGCCAGCGCCTGCGCCGCCTGCGCCTGCCAGGCGGCGGCGGCGCGCTGAGCCTCGGACGCCTTTTCGACCGCGGCGACGGCCGTCTCCGCCTCGCGCTTCGCCGCGTCGGCGGCCCGCGCCGCCTCCCGCCAGCGGGCGAAGATCATCCGGCCCTCGGCGATCCGTATCTGGTCCGAAAGCCGGCGGTAGCGCTCGGCCGCCTTGGCCTGGCGGCGCAGCGCGGCCGACCTGACCTCCATCTCCCCGAGGACCTCGTCGAGCCGGGCAAGATTCGCCTCGGTCTGGCGCAGCTTCTGCTCGGCGTCCTTGCGGCGGACGTGGAGGCCCGAGATGCCGGCCGCCTCCTCCAGCATCATCCGCCGCTCGGTGGGCTTGGCGGCGATCACCTGGCTGATCTTGCCCTGGCTTACCAGCGCCGGCGAATGGGCGCCGGTGGCGGCGTCGGCGAACAGCAGTGCGACGTCCTTGGCGCGGACGTCGCGGCCGTTGACCCGATAGGCCGAGCCGGCGCCGCGCTCGATGCGGCGCGTCACCTCGACGTCGCCCGCGGGCGCGAAGGTCTCGTCCCCCGGCATGTCCTCGGCGTCGCGTTCGACGAGCAGCGAGACCTCGGCGAAATCGCGCGCCGGCCGGGCGGCCGTGCCGGCGAAGATCACGTCGTCCATCCCGGCGCCGCGCATCGACTTGGGCGAGGATTCGCCCATCACCCAGCGTATCGCCTCGAGGACGTTGGACTTGCCGCAGCCATTGGGGCCGACGACTCCGGTGAGGCCGGGCTCGACGCGCAGCTCGGCCGGCTCGACGAAGCTCTTGAAGCCGGTGAGCTTCAGCCGCTTGATCTGCATCCTGGCCCCCCCGAGCTCATGGTCAGGCCCCCGCTCTCCTCAGCGCCGGCTCCACCTCCGCCCAGGTTATGCCGTCGACCACCGCGCCGTTGACGAAGAAGGTGGGCGTGCCCTGGACTCCCATCGCCTGCGCCGCCTCGTACATCTTGCCGAGCCGGTCGAGGCCGGCCGGATCGGCCAGGCATTGCTTGCCGCGCGCCGGAGCGACGCCGTAGCGCGCCGCCACCTGGGTGAGGCCGCCGATGTCGGCGAGGCGGCCGAGCCGCTGGCCCTCCGGGAGGTCCTTCAGCTGGTTCTTCTGCGCCTCGCTGAGGCCGCTTATCCGACCGACCCATTGGGGTTGCGTCGCATAGAGGGTCTCGCTCATCCCGAAGAAGCCGGCGGGACCGGCGCAGCGGGCGAGGAGACTCGCCGTCACGTCGATGCCGTTCAGCACCATGTTGCGGAATTCGTAGCTGACCTTGCCTGTCTTCACGTAGCCGGCGACCAGCTGCCGCGAGCCGTTGTTGGCGAAGGCCGCGCAATGCGGGCAGGTGAGCGAGCCATATTCGACCAGCTTCACCCGCGCCGCGGGATTGCCCATGCGGAAGCCCCCTTCCGGCGTGGCGGCGACCGTCCGGCTCCAGTCGTGCGCCGCGGGCGGGGCGGCGCGGCGGGCGGGCGCGGCTGCGGCCGGGGCGGCGGGCAGGAGAAGCAGCGCGGCGGCGGCCGCGGCAGCGGTCGGTAAGAGGCCGAAGCGGGTCATCTCTTCCTTTCCCCAATCCTGCCGACCACCGGTATCGCGACCGCGGCCGGGGCGTTGCGGGCGCCTTCGGCGACGCCGCGCGCCAGCGCTTCCAGGCACGCCCGCAGCTCCGGGTCGGCTATGCCTCTCAGCGAGTCGCCGAGGTCGGCCGGGAGCGGGCGCAGCGAAGGCGGCGCCGCCCTCGTCTCTACCTTCGCCACCTGAACCATGCCTTGCCGGAACTGCACCCGCTCGACCGCGGCATAGCCGAAGAAGCGGTTCACCCGCTCGACGATCACCGGCGCGACATGTTGGAGCATCGTCGAATGTGCCCCCTCCACCACCAGATTCAGCACCCCGCAGGAGCGCTTGCCCGGCGGGAAGCGGATCGATTCAGGCGCCGACACGCGGGCGTAGCGCTCCCCGACTATCTCCCGCCAGCGGCTGACGACCGACGATTGGACGAAGCCGAATCGGCGGAAGGCCGCGCCGCCCACGACCGGCAGCATGTCGGAGACGGCCCGGGCGCGGTTGGCGCGCGGGGCCTCCGCCTTCCGATCTTTCGTCGATCCGCCCGATTTCGCCATGCCGCGGACCATGCCATAGGCGAACCATGGCCGTCGATGCTTCCGAGGCGCTTATGCGCTGGTTTGCTGTGGATAAACGGCGATTACCGTGGAGAACCGAGCCTCCCGCCGCCCCCGATCCCTATCGGGTGTGGCTTTCCGAGATCATGCTCCAGCAGACCACCGTTCCGCACGCCAGGCCCTATTTCGAGGCCTTCGCCCGCCGCTGGCCGACGGTGGAGGCGCTCGCGGCGGCGCCCGAGGAGGAGGTCATGGCCGCCTGGGCGGGCCTCGGCTATTACGCGCGGGCCCGCAACCTCGTCGGCTGCGCCCGCAAGGTCGCGCGCGAGCATGGCGGCCGGTTCCCCGACACGGAGGAGGCGCTGAGGAAGCTTCCCGGCATCGGCCGCTACACCGCCGCCGCGATCGCGGCGATCGCCTTCGGCCGCCGCGCCGTGGTGGTGGATTCGAACGTCGAGCGCGTCGTCTCCCGCCTCTTCGCCATGGAGACGCCGCTTCCCGCCTCGCGCGACGAAATCTACCGCCTCGCCGACCGGCTGACGCCCGCGCACGGCGCCGGCGACTTCGCCCAGGCGATGATGGACCTCGGCTCGGCGATCTGCACCCCCCGCAGCCCTGACTGCCCCCGCTGCCCCCTGCGTGCGCACTGCCTCGCCTTTGCGACCGGCGCGCCCGAAACCTATCCCCGCAAGACCGCGAAGAAGGCCAGGCCGCGCCGGGAGGGAACGGCCTATTGGCTGGAGCATGACGGCCACGTCCTCCTAGTCCGACGGCCGGAAAAGGGGCTGCTCGGCGGCATGCTGGCCTTGCCGGAAGCCGCGCCCGCCGAGGCGGACTGGGCGGAAGCGGGCGCGGTCGACCATGTCTTCACCCATTTCGCGCTGACCATGCGCCTGCTCTGCGCGGACGCACCGACGCGGGACGAGGGGATCTGGTGGCCGGTGGAGCGGATCGAGGAGGCGGGCCTCCCCACCCTCTTCGCCAAGCTGGCGCGGCGCGGGAGGGAGCGGCGCTCGGGACTCGCCCTCCCGGTCCGGGAGAACGCCTGATGCCGAGCCCCGGCTTCACCGGCGCCGGCATCGACCGCGCCGACCGCCTCCGCCTCGACGAAGCGCGGCTCGCCGAGCTCGCCGCCGCGGGCGAAGCCCGTCTCCTCCGCCTGGCCGGCCTGGACCCGGTGCTCGACGAAGCCGAGCGCCTCGCCTGGGACAGCCTCGGCTCGCTCGACCCGGAAGCGGAGACGATCTTCCTCGGCCTCTCCGGCGACATCCCGCTCTTCGCCCCCGTCCCCGCCATCGAGATCGGCCAGCGCGCCTGGGGCGTCTTCTCGATCCTCGGCCGGATGGCGCCCTCGGACGCGGCCCTGTGGGGAGCGGCCCGCAGCGTCATCGAGTGGCACAACCGCCATCGCTTCTGCGGCCGTTGCGGCGCGCCGACGGTCCGCTTCCGCGCCGGCTGGGGCCGCCGCTGCACCGCCTGCACCCTCGAACATTTCCCGCGCGTCGACCCCGTCGTGATCATGCTCGCCGAGTTCGACGGGAGGGTGCTGCTCGGGCGCCAGCCGCAATATCCCGCCGGCCGCTATTCGGCGCTCGCCGGCTTCGTCGAACCGGGCGAGTCGATCGAGGAAGCGGTGGCGCGGGAGATCGAGGAGGAGGCCGGGCTTCGGGTCGCGGACGTCCGCTACGTCGCGAGCCAGCCCTGGCCCTTTCCGGGCCAGCTGATGATCGCCTGCATTGCCCGGGCGGCGTCGGACGCGGTGACGCTCGATCGCAACGAGTTGGAAGACGCGATCTGGGCGGACCGGGCCGAAGTCGCCGCCGCGCTGGCCGACGAGGCGGGCGCTCCGTTCAAGGCGCCTCCTGCCTTCGCCATCGCCCATAGCTTGCTCCGGGCCTGGGTTGACGGTCTTGCCCCGTCTGACGGCCCCGCCTAAAGGGGCTGCCGAAATCCCACCTGAGGCGCGTCCGCGCCGTTCGGAAGAGGTCCCGAGGCAGCACATGGACAATCGCACCAACACGATCGCGGGCTGGGTGCTCGGCGCCGGAATCGTCGCGCTCGGCACCACCATCGTCACGGGCGAGATGTTCCACGCCGAGCGGCCGGAGAAGATGGGCTATCCGATCGAGGGCGTGACCGGGGCGGAGGAGAAGGGCGGCGCCGCTGCGGAGCAGCCCGCCGCCTTCTACCTCGCCTCGGCCGATCCCAAGCTCGGCGAGCAGGTGTTCAAGAAGTGCACCGCCTGCCATACCGCGGCCAAGGGCGGCGCCAACGGCACCGGACCCGATCTGTGGGGCGTCGTCGGCGGGCCGATCGGCCACCACGCGGCCGGCTTCGCCTACTCGCCGGCGCTGGGGGGCAAGGGCGGCAACTGGGATTGGGACAGCCTCTTCCACTGGCTCAAGTCGCCGCGCGACTTCGCGCCGGGCACCAAGATGACCTTCGCCGGCCTCTCCAAGCCGGAGGACCGCGCCAACGTCATCGCCTATCTGAACACGATGAGCGACGCGCCCAAGCCGCTGCCGGCCGCGCCGGCCGCCGCCGCCAACCCCGCCGCGGCCGCCGCCGAGCAGGCGGACCAGGGCGCCCAGGGCGACAAGGCCAAGGACCAGCCGGTCCTCACCGAGGCGCAGGCCACGCCGGGCAAGAACGTCAAGGATCAGGCCGCGCCTTCGGTCGACGGCCGCGCCGCGCAGACGAAGAAGTAAAGAGCCGGCCGCCCAGCGCGGGACGAAAAGCCCGGAGAAGGCGCAGTCGCCCTCGCCTCCCGTCGTCATGCCGGGCGGACGGCGTGACGGGGGAGGAACAGGCGCCCCCCGCCGGGGTGGCGATTGGTCGGACCCAGTCTGCGCTAACGGCAATAGGGGCCCCTCCCCATGTCGAAATGAAGATGGTCGCGGTGGAAGGCGTTGGCGTCGGGGCCGAGCCCGACCTGGAAACGGCGGCAGCCGGCGTCATGGACGGCGCGGAGGAAGCGGCGGACGTCCTCGTCGCCGCCGTTCCACCCCGACGCCACGGTGATCCGCCGGCCGTCCGCGAGAACGAAGGCGCCCACATCGACCGCATTCGCCCGGCCGTGCTCGCTGAGCCGTGCGCCGGCCTGGTTGTTGACCGGACGGCAGCTGTAGGTGCCGAGGCTCTCGATCCGGACCACCGGGCTGCCGAGCCAGGCGGTAGCGGCGGGCTGGACCGCTTCCCGTACCCAGCCGGCGAAGCCCCGGGCAACGGGACAGGTCATCGCGCCGAGGTTCGTCACCGGCGTGCCGATGTCGAGCAGCTGCACCGCGCCCACCGCGGTGCAGCCGTTGGCGAAGTAGCGGTCGGGCAGCGGCTTGAAGCGGACGCCCTCGCGCCCGAGCGCGCCGAGGCACTGGAGGACCTGCTTGTCCGGCTCGATCGAGACCGGCGGCGCCTTGGGCGGCGGCTTGTCGCGGCCGGAGGGGATGCACCCCGCCACCAGCAACAACGCCACGACCACCCCCCGACCCCGCATCGCTTCAGGCTGCGCGCCGGCCTGCCGCAGGTCAACGGCGTGCGGCGCTAAATTGTGGATAAGGGCCGCTTGTCGTTGACAGGGAGGCGAGCACCTCTATCCCTGTCGCCGGGCCACGCCGTCCCAACGCGGTGCGGGCTCTCTGCAAGGAGAGTCGTGAAATGACAGTCGAAAAGCCGGCGGTGAAGCCGGCGCGTCCCTTTTTCTCCTCGGGCCCGTGCGCCAAGCCGCCGGGATGGGGTCCCGAGCATCTCGCCCTCGGATCCCTCGGCCGCTCGCACCGCTCGAAGCTCGGCAAGGCACGGCTCGGCCACGCCATCGAGCTGACCCGGCGCATCCTGCGCGTGCCGGCGAGCCACCGCATCGCCATCGTCCCGGCCTCCGACACCGGCGCCGTCGAGTTGGCGCTCTGGTCGATGCTCGGGCCGCGGCCGGTGACGGTCCTCGCCTGGGAAAGCTTCGGCGAGGGCTGGGTGACCGACATCGTCAAACAGCTCAAGCTGGACGCCGCGATCGTCCGGGCGGACTATGGGGCGCTTCCGGATCTCAACAAGGTCGATCCCGGCTCCGACATCGTCTTCACCTGGAACGGAACCACCTCGGGGGTGCGCGTGCCGGACGGCGGCTGGATTGCGGACGATCGGGGCGGGCTCACCTTCGCCGACGCGACCTCGGGCGTGTTCGCCCAGGAGCTTCCCTGGGAGAAGCTCGATGTCACCACCTTCTCCTGGCAGAAGGTGCTCGGCGGCGAGGGCGGGCACGGCATGCTCATCCTCGGCCCGCGCGCCGTCGAGCGGCTGGAGGGCTACGCACCGCCCTGGCCGCTGCCCAAGATCTTCCGAATGACCAAAGGCGGCAAGCTCAACGAAGGCCTTTTCCAGGGCGACACGATCAACACGCCTTCGATGCTGGCGGTCGAGGATTACATCTTCGCGCTCGAGTGGGCGCTGGGGCTGGGTGGCCTGCCGAGCCTCATCGCCCGCGCCGACGCCAACGCGGCGGCCGTCGACGCCTGGGTGCAGCGCACGGACTGGATCGAGCATCTCGCCGCCGATCCGGCGACGCGCTCCAACACCAGCGTCTGCCTTCGCTTCGCCGATGCCGGGGCTCCGGAGGGGCAGGCGGCGCTGGTGAAGAGGATGGCGGCGCTGCTCGAGGCCGAGGGCGCGGCCTACGACGTGGCCTCCTATCGCGACGCGCCGCCGGGCCTGCGCCTCTGGTGCGGCGCCACGGTGGAGACGGCCGATCTCGAAGCGCTCTTCCCCTGGCTGGACTGGGCCAGGGAGGAAGCGTCGCGGGCCTGACGAGTCCCCGCCAAGGCCGGTTCCCCGGGGCCGGCCGGACACCCCGCCCTTCACACCACGATATCCCGCCCCTGTGCCGGGACGACGGAGTTGCCTCGATGCCCAAAGTCCTGATTTCCGATCCGATGGATCCCAAGGCCGCCGAGATCTTCCGGGCGAACGGAGTCGAGGTCGACGAGAAGCCGGGTCTCTCGAAGGACGAGCTGAAGGCGATCATCGGCGGCTATGACGGCCTCGCCATACGCTCCGCCACCAAGGTGACGGCGGACGTTCTGGAGGCCGCGGGCGCGCTCAAGGTGATCGGCCGCGCCGGCATCGGCGTCGACAATGTCGACATCCCGGCGGCGACGGCGCGGGGCATCGTCGTGATGAACACGCCGTTCGGCAACTCGATCACCACCGCCGAGCACGCCATAGCGATGATGTTCGCGCTCGCCCGCGAGCTTCCCGCCGCCGACGCCTCCACCCAGGCGGGCAAATGGGAGAAGAACCGCTTCATGGGCGTGGAGCTCACCAACAAGACGCTGGGGCTGATCGGCGCGGGCAATATCGGCTCCATCGTCGCCGATCGCGCCCGCGGCCTGCGGATGAAGGTCGTCGCCTACGATCCCTTCCTCACCCCCGAGCGGGCGGTCGACCTGGGAATCGAGAAGGTGACGCTGGAGGAATTGCTCGCTCGCGCCGACTTCATCACACTCCACACGCCGCTCACCGACCAGACCCGCAACATCCTCAGCCGCGACAATCTGGCCAAGACCCGGCGCGGCGTACGGATCGTCAATTGCGCCCGCGGCGGGCTGATCGACGAGTTGGCGCTCAAGGACGCGCTGGAGAGCGGCCAGGTCGCCGGGGCGGCGCTCGACGTGTTCGGCGAGGAGCCGGCGAAGGACAATCCGCTGTTCGGCACCCCCGGCCTCGTCGCCACGCCCCATCTCGGGGCCTCCACGACCGAGGCCCAGGTCAACGTGGCCATCCAGGTCGCCGAACAGATTTCCGAATTCCTGACCCGGGGCGGAGTCACCAACGCCCTCAACATGCCCTCGCTGACGGCCGAGGAGGCGCCGAGGCTGAAGCCCTATATGGCGCTTGCCGAGAAGCTCGGCTCGCTCGTCGGCCAGCTCGCCCACGGACCGCTCGCCGGCCTGTCGATCGAAGCCGAGGGCGCCGCCGCCGGGCTCAACCTGAAACCTATCACCGGCGCCGTCCTCGCCGGCTTCATGCGAATCCATTCGGACACGGTGAACATGGTCAACGCGCCCTTCCTGGCGAGGGAGCGCGGCCTCGACGTGCGCGAGATCCGCCACGATCGCGAGGGCGACTATCACACCTTGCTGAGGGTCACGGCCGGCGGCGAACGGTCGGTCGCCGGCACCCTGTTCGGAAATGCAAGCCCGCGCCTCGTCGACATCTTCGGAATCAAGGTCGAGGCCGAGCTCGAGGGCGAGATGATCTACATCGTCAACGAGGACGCGCCCGGCTTCATCGGCCGGCTCGGAACCGCGCTCGGCGAGGCCGGGATCAATATCGGCACCTTCAACCTCGGCCGCCGCGCCGCCGGCGGCGAGGCGGTCGCTTTGGTCTCGGTCGACAGCGGCATCGGCGAGGATTTGGTTCGGAAGCTGGAGGCGCTGCCGGGAGTGAAGCGGGTGAAGGCGCTGCGCTTCTGATCATCGGAAAGAGCAAACTCCCTTGCCCTCTACTCCGGTTTCGACGAATAGTGAGTCGTGGCGAGCGAAGACTTCCTCCTGGAGATCCTGAAGCGGCTTCAGTCCGACAATGACGATTTTCGCCGGCGCTTCGACGGCCTCGAAACCCACCTCTCGGCACATGACGATTTCTTCCGGGGAATCATGACCTTGCTTGGCGGAATGAACGGCGACATCGGGCAGCTGAACCGGCGCGTCGACCGCATTGAACGTCGGCTCGGCCTTATCGAAGGCTGATCGCTGGACCTGGGTGGCCGGGCTCCCTAGAGCCTTTATCGTCTCCACCGCAGGAACTTCGCCTTGGCCAACGTCACCGTGATCGGCGCCCAGTGGGGCGACGAGGGAAAGGGCAAGATCGTCGACTGGCTCGCCAGCCGCGCCGACGTCGTCGCGCGCTTCCAGGGCGGTCACAATGCCGGCCACACGCTCGTCGTCGGCGACCAGACGTACAAGCTCTCGCTGCTCCCGTCCGGCATCGTCCGCGGCACCCTGTCGGTGATCGGCAACGGCGTCGTCCTCGACCCCTGGGCGCTCCGCGCCGAGGTGGCCAAGCTCGCCGGGCAGGGCGTGGCGGTGACTCCGGAGACGCTGCACATCGCCGACACCTGCCCTCTCATCCTTCCCTTCCACCGCGACCTCGATGCGCTACGCGAGGACGCCTCCGGCCAGGGCAAGATCGGCACCACTCGCCGCGGCATCGGCCCGGCCTATGAGGACAAGGTCGGGCGGCGCGCCATCCGGGTCTGCGACCTCGCCCATCTCGGCGACCTCGGCCCCCAGATCGACCGCCTCTGCGCCCATCACGACGCCTTGCTCGCCGGTTTCGGGGAGCCGCCCATCGACCGCGGCCGGCTGGAACGCGACCTCGCCGAGATCGCCGACTTCGTGCTGGGCTTCGCGCGCCCGGTCTGGCTCACCCTCCAGGAGGCCCGCGCGCGGGGCGACCGGATCCTCTTCGAAGGCGCGCAGGGCGTCCTGCTCGACGTCGACCATGGCACCTATCCGTTCGTGACCTCGTCCAACACGATCGCCGGGACGGCCGCCGGCGGGACGGGCATGGGTCCGGCCGCGGCGGGCTTCGTGCTCGGCATCGTCAAGGCCTACACCACCCGGGTCGGCGCCGGGCCGTTCCCGACCGAGCTCGACGACGCCGTCGGGCAGCGCCTGGGCGAGCGCGGCCGCGAGTTCGGCACCGTCACCGGGCGCAAGCGCCGGTGCGGCTGGTTCGACGCCGTTCTGGTGCGCCAGTCCTGCGCCGTTGCCGGCGTGACCGGGATCGCGCTCACCAAGCTCGACGTGCTCGACGGGCTGGAGGAGATACGCATCTGCACCGGCTACCGGCTGGGCGGCCGCAGCTACGATCATTTGCCCGCGCACGCCCGCGACCAGGCGGCGGTCGAGCCCGTCTACGAGGCGATGGAAGGCTGGGCCGAGTCGACCGCCGGGGCGCGCAGCTGGGCGCAGCTTCCCGCCCAGGCGATAAAATATATCCGCCGGGTCGAGGAGCTGATCCGCTGCCCCGTCGCCCTCGTCTCGACCAGCCCGGAGCGGGAAGACACGATCCTCGTCCGGGACCCGTTCGCCGACTGAGAGCGCGTCCGCCAGCGGACACCCGCCGACCGAATCTGGACAGCGCAGCGCCTGCAAGAGGAGGATTTCCGCCGGTCTCTCGCTGGCCCGATCTTTGCAGCCAATCCCCGGACCGTTTCTATCCGGGAGCTTCCGATGCGCCGCGCCTTCTTCGTCCTCCTCTCCACCCTCGCGCTTCTGCCGAGCGCCGCCTGCGCCCGCCCGGCGTCGAGCGCCGAAATGCCCGCCGCGGTCCAGTGGAGCGTCGATTCACGAGGCCGCAGCGACGGCAAGGTGCAGTTCGAGCTGAGCTACCGGACGGCGCATTCCAACAGCGTCTACAGCCGTACGGCGGATGTCTCCGAGCTGGGCGGCCTCTCCCGGGCGGCGCTCCAGGCCGATGCCGCCGGCCCCGTCCGCTTCCGCCTGACGCGGGACGCGGGGAGCTTCGCCTGCGAGGGCATGGCGGGGCGAGGGCGGGGCAGCGGCGACTGCCGGTTCGAGCCGGGCCGCGCCTTTGCGGCCGAGCTGGCGCGCCGCGGCTACGGCGCCGCCTCCGACGTGCAGCTCTTCGACCTGGCGATGAGCGACATCGGCCTCGCCTTCGCCGACGAACTGCAGCGGCAGGGATATGCGCGGTCGACGATCGACGAGCTTGCCGAGGCCGGGCACCACGGCGTGAACGCCGCCTACCTGCGCGACATGGGCGCCCTCGGCTATCGAGCCGGGCGCCTGCAGGCGCTGATCCGGATGCGCGACCACGGCGTCTCCGTCGATTACGTCCGGTCGCTCGCCGACAACGGGCTGCGCGCGCCCGCGCCGGACGGCCTGGTCCAGCTGCGCGACCACGGCGTCAGCGGCGCGTTCGTGCGCGATCTCGCGACCCTCGGCTATGGCGGTCTTGCTCCCGACGAGATCGTCCGCCTGCGGGATTACGGCGTCACGAGCGAGTTCATCCGTCGCGCGAACGCAGGCGGAGTCCGACGCAGCCCGGAGGAGCTCGTTCGCCTTCGAACCGGCGGCTGAGGCGCCTGCACGAAATCTGCACATCCTCCTCGCGGCCTTTTGGCGGCCTTAGCCGCCGCGCTTCGACAGGAAGACGGCATTCCCCCCCGCCAGACAGGGAGGACGTGCCTTGGAGATCGCCTTATCGACCGCTGCGCCGAACAGGCGCGCCTATTCGGACTTCAGCTTCCTGCTCAAGGTGGCGTTCGCCGCCCTGCTGGTCGCGCTGGCCGACTGGCTCTTCTACTTTCACCGCGCCGGTTCCACGCTCGGCCTCTATGCGGCGGCCGTGCTGGCGGTGGCGCTCGCCGCCCATGCGCCGCTGCGACGCCGGCGGAGCGGCTGGGCCGCGGCCGCCTTCGCACTCATCTACGCCGCCGCCCTCGCGGACGACCCGTCCTTGCTCGCCGTCGCGCTTTTCTGGGCGAGCGCCAGCCTCGCCGTGCTGCTCCCGCGGACTCGGGGCTTCGACACGGCGACCCGCGCCGCCCTCCACCTGCCGTGGCAGGCGGTGCGCAGCCTCGTCGCAATGCTCGACGACGTGCCGCGGCTGCACGCCGCCCGGCGGCGCCGGCGCGGCGCGGCCGGCCTCTCCAGGCGCCTCGCCGTCCTCGTCCTCCCGGCGGTGGGGAGCGCGCTCTTCCTCGGCCTGTTCGCCGCCGCCAATCCGCTCATCTCCGACGCCTTCTCGCGCATCAGCCTGAGCGGCCTGTTCGGCGGAGTGAGCGGCCTCAGGCTGCTCTTCTGGGCGGGGACGGCCTTGCCGCTCTGGGCGCTGATGCGGCCGCGCCTCGAGCGCTCGCTGCGGCGGCGGAGCGTCAGAGAGCGAGGGCCGGCGTCCAGCCTTCCGGGCACGAGCCGCGCTTCGGTGGCCTTGTCGCTGGCCGCGTTCAACCTGGTCTTCGCGCTCCAGAACGGCCTCGACATCGCCTTCCTGTGGAGCGGCGCCGCGCTCCCCGAAGGAATGACCCTGGCGGACTATGCCCATCGCGGCGCCTACCCGCTGATCGGGACGGCCCTGCTCGCCGGCCTCTTCGTCCTGGTCACGCTCCGGCCCGGCTCGCCGCTGGCGCAAAGCGCTGCGATCCGCCGCATGGTCTATCTCTGGATCGGGCAGAACATACTGCTCGTCGCCTCCACGGCCCTGCGCACGATCGACTATGTCGAGGCCTATTCGCTCACCCGCCTGCGCATCGCGGCGCTGCTGTGGATGGCGCTCGTCGCTGCGGGCCTCATCCTCATCTGTTGGCGGATCGCCCGCGAGCGGAGCGGCGCCTGGCTGATCAACGCCAACGCCGCCGCCGCCCTCGCCGCGCTCACCGCCTGCGCGTTCGTCGATCTCGGCGCGCTCGCCGCGGGCTGGAACGTCCGCCACGCGCGGGACGCGGGCGGCACCGGTGCGGCCATCGACCTGTGCTACCTGCGCCGGCTGGGTCCCTCGGCGCTGCCGGCGCTGGTGGAGCTCGAAGCGCGTCCCCTCTCCGCCCCGCTCCGCGACCGGGTCGCGTCGGTGCGGTCGGACACCCGGCGGAGCCTCGAGCAGGCCCAGGCGGACTGGCACGGCTGGACGTGGCGGAACCAGCGCCGCCTTGCCGAGGTCCGGCGGCTGACGGCGCCGCGGCCCCTCCCCGGCCCGGTTGCGGGTCCCCGCGCCTGCGACGGCAGCATCCCGGCCGCCGCTTTGACAGCGGCTCCCCAGCGGTGAGAAAGATGTACGCGATGAGCCACATGATCCTGATCGTCGACGACGACCCGCACATCCGCGAGGTGTTGAGCTTCGCCCTCTCCAAGGCGGGCATGGCCACGGAGGAGGCGGAGGACGGCGAGGCGGCGCTCGCCACCGTCGCGGCCCGACGGCCGGACCTGGTCGTGCTGGACATCAACATGCCTCGCATGGACGGTCTGGAGGTCTGCCGCCGTCTGCGGGCGTCGGGCGAGCTGCCGATCCTCTTCCTCTCCTCGCGCGACGACGAGATCGACCGGGTCGTCGGGCTCGAGCTCGGCGCCGACGATTATGTCGTGAAGCCCTTCTCGCCGCGGGAAGTGGTGGCGCGAGTCAACGCGATCCTGAAGCGCGGCGGCCGGGGCCTGGCCGAGGCGGGTCGTGCGGGCGCCATCGTCCACGGCCGCCTCCGGCTCGATCCGGACGCGTGGGAAGCGCAATGGGACGGGGCCGACGTGCCGGTCACCGTCACCGAGTTCCAGATCCTCCGCCTGCTCGCCGGCCTCCCGTCCAAGGTGTTCAGCCGCGACGCGGTGATCGACCGGGTGCGCGGCCCCGGCTTTGCCGTGACCGACCGGACGATCGACAGCCACGTCCGCAACCTCAGGCACAAATTCGCGGAGCACGGCGCGTCGGACCTGATCGAGACTCGGCCCGGCCTCGGCTACCGGATCGGCCGCTGCCTCGGCGCCGGCGCCGCTTGATCGGCGCGGCGAAGCGGCTCGCCAAGCGCCACTGGCCGGCGCTCAGGCTGCGGACGATCCTGTTCGTCACCTTCCTGTTCGTCGCCGCCCTTCCGGGCGTGGGCGCGGTGTTCCTGCGCGTCTACGAAAACACGCTCGTCCAGCAGACTGAGGCGGAGCTGATCGCCGAAGGGGCGGTGCTCGCCGCCGCCTATCGCGACGCCTGGCCCGAGCCCCTGCCGCCGCCGCCGGGACGGCTCGAGCCGCAGCCGCCGACCATCGACCTCAACGCGATGCCGGTCCTCGCCGAGCAGCCGCCCGCCGCTCGGACACGGCGGCCGGCGGCGGCGCCCGCGCGGCTGGCCGGCGCGAAGCTGGCGCCGGTGGTGCGCGAGGCGTTCCGCACGACGCTGGCCGCCACCCGCATCCTCGACGGGCAGGGCATCGTCGTCCTGGGCGCCGACGACTATCGCGGCAGCTACGCCCACCTTCCCGAAGTGCGCGACGCGCTGGCCGAGCGGACGACCACGGTGCTTCGGCGCCGTGGAGGCTATGAGCCGCGCTATGCGCTGGAGATGCTGAGCCGCGCGTCCAGCGTCCGCGTCCACTATACCCGCCCGATCGAGGCGGGCGGCCGCGTCATCGGCGTGCTGATGCTGTCGCGCTCGCCCCGCGGGCTGTTCGTCGGCATCTACCAGGATCGCGGCAAGATACTCCTCGGCATCGCCCTCATCTTCACCACCCTGCTGGTGCTCGCCGGCCTCCTGTCGCGGGGCATCGCCCGGCCGATCGAATATCTCACCGAGGCGACGGAGAACGTCGCCCGCGGCAAGGTGACGGTGCCGGAGCCGCCGCCGACCGCCGCCGTCGAGATATGCAGCCTCTACCTCAACTTCGCCGCCATGGCGGAGCGGATCGAACGCCGCTCCCGCTACCTGCGCGACTTCGCCGCCGCCGTCAGCCACGAGCTGAAGACCCCGATCGCCGGCATCAAGGGCGCCATCGAGCTGCTCGACGAGCACCCGACGATGCGGCCCGAGGAGCGCCGCCGGTTCCTCGCCAATGCGGCGGCCGACGCGGACCGCCTGTCGCACCTGCTCCGGCGGCTGCTGGAGCTGGCGCGGGCGGACATGAGCTTCGCCCCGGAGGATGCGGAGTCCGACCTCGACGAGGCGGTCCTCAGGATCGCCGACGCCCATCGCGGCCCGCGCTTCGCGATAGAGTGGGAGGCCCCGCCGCTTCCCCGCCTTGCGGCGCCCGCGGAGATGATCGTGGCGGTTCTGGAGACTCTGATCGAGAACAGCCGGCAGGCCGGCGCCGGCAGGGTGAAGCTCGCGGCCGAGCGCGACGGGGTGAGGGTGCGGATCGATCTGCGCGACGACGGGCCCGGCATTCCCGCGGCCGACCACGAGCGGATCTTCGAGCCGTTCCACACCGGCCGCCGGGCCCAGGGAGGCTCGGGCCTCGGCCTGGCGATAGCGCGCTCGCTGCTCGACGCCTGCGGAGGGACGATCGTCAGCCTTGCGGCGGAACGCGGGGCCTGGTTCGAGATAAGGCTGCCGGCCCGGATCTGAACCGGGCAACCCCACCTGGACCACGCTGCGTCGAGGTTGGATCGTCATGACGAACGGAGGGGTGGCGGGAAGAACAGGCGCCCCCGCCCCTTTCAAGCGTCATGCCGGACTTGATCCGGCATCCACCTTCTTCTCACTGGACCAAAGTAAGGTGGACCTCGGATCAAGTCGGGTGACGAGGAATGGTGCGTTCCATTCCTCGATGGATCCGGCTCACGTCCGCCGGGGCGGGACGATCTTGCACGCCATCATACTCAGTCGAACTCGAGTATGACGGCGTCGACGGCAAGGCTTTCGCCCGGGTGGGCAGCGACTTTCTTCACCGAGCCGGCCTTTTCGGCGCGCAGGATGTTCTCCATCTTCATCGCCTCGACGACGGCGAGCGGCTGCCCGGCCTCGACCCTGTCGCCCTCGGCGACGTGGAGGGCGGTGAGCAGGCCGGGCATGGGGCAGATGAGGAACTTCGAAAGGTCGGGCGGGACCTTCTCGATCATATGGCGGCTGAGCTGCGCGACGTGCGCCGGCAGAACCTGGACGAGGTGGGAGGCGCCGCGCGTCGTCAGCCGCCACTGTCGCCCCGCTTTCGCCACCTGAACCGTTCGGCTGCGGCCGTCGATGGTCGCCTTGAGCAGGCGCTGGCCGGGCTGCCAGCGGCCGATCAGCTCGCGCCCCTCGCCCTCGTCCACATAGGCGATGAGCCCGCCCTCGAAGCCGTCGAACTGCACCGCGAAGTCGCGCTTGCCGATCCGCACGACCCGTTCCGGCGGCGGCGGAACCGCGCTGCCGAGCTGGCCGGATATCCCGCAAGCCCGCTCGTCGCTGGTCATGCCCACGAAGGCGGCGAGGACGGCGAGATCCTCGACCAGCTTCTCGTCCGCCGGCGCGCCGTCGAAACCCTCGGGATATTCCTCGGCGATGAAGCCGGTGGTGAGCCGGCCTTCCCTGAAACGCGGATGCTGCATGAGCGCGGAGAGGAAGTCGATATTGTGGCCGATCCCCTCGACGACGAAGCGGTCGAGCGCAGCGATTTGGCGGTCGATCGCCTCGATCCGCGTCGGGGCCCAGGTGACCAGCTTGGCGATCATCGGGTCGTAGAACATGCTGACCTCGCCGCCCTCGAAGACGCCGTCGTCGACGCGGGTCACGCCGCCGTCGGTCCGCTCCTCCCGCGGCGGCTGGTAGCGCACGAGCCTGCCCGTCGAGGGCAGGAAGCCGCGATAAGGATCCTCCGCATAGACGCGGTTCTCGATCGCCCAGCCGGTGAGGCTCACCTCGTCCTGCCCGAGCGGCAGCTTCTCGCCGGCCGCCACCCGGATCATCAGCTCGACCAGATCGAGCCCGGTCACCTCCTCGGTAACGGGATGCTCGACCTGGAGCCGGGTGTTCATCTCGAGGAAGTAGAAGCTCCTGCCGGTGGGGTCGGCCCCGGAGACGATCAGCTCGACGGTGCCGGCGCTGTAATAGCCGACCGCTTTGGCGAGGGCGACGGCCTGCTCCCCCATGGCGCGGCGCATCTCCGGCGTGACGAAGGGCGACGGCGCCTCCTCGACCACCTTCTGGTGGCGCCGCTGGATCGAGCATTCCCGCTCGCCGAGATAGAGGATGTTGCCGTGCTGGTCGCCGATCAGCTGGATCTCGATGTGGCGCGGACTCTCGATGAACTTCTCGATGAACACCCGGTCGTCGCCGAAGCTGGCGAGGCCCTCGCGCTTCGTCGCCTCGAAGCCTTCGCGCACGTCCTGCTCGGACCAGGCGAGGCGCATGCCCTTGCCGCCGCCGCCGGCCGAGGCCTTCATCATCACCGGATAGCCGATCTCGCCGGCGATCCGCACCGCGTCGTCGGTCGTGGCGATGTCGCCGAGAAAGCCGGGGACGACGTTGACGCCCGCCTGCTTCGCAAGCTTCTTCGACTCGATCTTGTCGCCCATCGCGGCGATGGCCTTGGGGGGCGGTCCGATGAAGGCGATCCCCGCCTCCTCCAGCGCCCGGGCGAAGCTCTCCCGCTCGGAGAGGAAGCCGTAGCCGGGGTGGACGGCCTCCGCGCCGGTTTCGCGGCACGCGGTGATGATCAGCTCGGCATTGAGATAGCTCTCCGCCGCCGGCGGCGGGCCCAGCCGCACGCTCTCGTCGGCCATCCGCACATGCGGGGCGCGCGCGTCGGCGTCCGAGTAAACGGCTACCGTCCTGATCCCCATCTTCTTCGCGGTGCGGATGACGCGGCAGGCGATCTCGCCGCGGTTCGCGATCAGGATTTTCTTGAACACCCTCGTCCCCTGTAGCGTCATGCCGGAGCTGATTCGGCATCCACCTGCTTCTTTTGTCGCCTCCGTAAAGGAGGTGGACCCCGGATCAAGCCCGGGGTGACGGCGCGCGAGGTCATTCCGCGGCGACCCGCGCCGGCTCGGCGCTCGCCATCGGGACGAGGCCGAGCCTGCCGAACAGGGCCGCATCCGCGCCGGCGCCGGCATTGCCGGCGGTGAGCAGCTTGTCGCCGGTGAAGATGCTGTTGGCGCCGGCCAGGAAGCAGAGAGCCTGAGTCGCGTCGCTCATGCTCTCCCGCCCGGCGGAGAGCCGCACCATCGACCTCGGCATCAGGATCCGGGCGACGGCGACGGTGCGGACGAACTCGACGTCGTCGATCCTGGCGAGCGGCGTGTCCGCCAGCATGTCGCCGAGCGGCGTGCCCTTCACCGGCACCAGCGCGTTGATCGGGACGCTCTCCGGATGGGCGGGGAGCGTCGCCAAAGCATGGAGGAAGCCGACCCTGTCGTCGCGGCTCTCCCCCATGCCGACGATGCCGCCGCAGCAGACGGACATGCCGGCGGCGCGTACCCGCTCCAGCGTCTCCAGCCGGTCCCGATAGGTGCGGGTGGTGATCACTGCGCCGTAACGCTCGGGAGAGGTATCGAGATTGTGGTTGTAGTAATCGAGGCCCGCTTCGGCGAGCCGCCGCGCCTGCTCCCCCGTCAGCATGCCCAGCGTCATGCACGTCTCGAGCCCCATCGCCTTGACGCCCGCCACCATGGCGCACAGCACGTCCATGTCCCGGGCCTTGGGCTCGCGCCAGGCGGCGCCCATGCAGAAGCGTCCGGAGCCCGCCGCCTTGGCCTCGGCGGCGGCGAGGAGGACGCCCTCCACGTCCATCAGCTTCTCGGCCTTGATCCCGCTCTTCGCGTGGGCCGACTGGCTGCAATAGCCGCAATCCTCCGGACAGCCGCCGGTCTTGATCGACAGCAAGGTCGAAAGCTGGACCTCGTTGGGCGGATGGTGCCGGCGGTGGACCGTCTGCGCCTCGAACAGCAGGTCGAGGAACGGCAGGTCGAAGAGGGCGCGGATCTCGTCCCGGGTCCAGTCGCTCCTTCCCTCCGCCTCGAGGGACGGGCTCCCGATCTCGTGCACGTCGCTCATTCGGCGGCTTGGTCCAGCGGCGGCATGTTGTGGCCGAGGAGCTTCAGCACCTCGCCGGCGGCGTCGACCAGGTTGGTGCCGGGGCCGAAGATCGCCTGCACGCCCGCCTCGCGGAGCATGTCGTAATCCTGGGCGGGGATGACGCCGCCGACCACCACCTTGATGTCGGGGCGCCCGAGGTCGCGCAGCTGACCGATCAGCTCGGGGACCAGCGTCTTGTGGCCCGCGGCGAGGCTGGAAGCGCCGACGACGTCGACGTCGCGCTCGATGGCGAGCCGGGCGCTCTCCTCCGGCGTCTGGAAGAGCGGCCCCGGAACCACCTCGAAGCCGAGGTCGGCGAAGGCCGAGGCGACGAGGTTGGCGCCGCGGTCGTGGCCGTCCTGTCCCATCTTGGCGACGAGAAGGCGCGGCTTGCGCCCGAGCCTGCGTCCGACCGCCTCGACCCCCGCCTCGGCCCGTTGCCAGCGCGCGTCGCCTTCATGGGCCGCGCCGTAGATGCCGCGGACAGGCTCCGGAACGGTGTCGTAGCGGCCCCAGGCCTCCTCCAGCGCGCCGCTGATCTCGCCGAGCGTCGCTCGGGCGCGGGCGCATTCGACGGCAAGGGCGAGAAGATTGCTTTCCTGTCCTCCCCGGGACGGGGAGGGGGACCGGCCGGAGGCCGGTGGAGGGGCGGGCACGAAGGCCGGCGCAGCCCCTCCACCAGGCTCCGCCCGGTCCCCCTCCCCCTCCGGGGGAGGACTTACGCGCGCCGCGTCGGTCAACGCCTGCAGGGCCGCGCGGCACCTGGCTTCGTCGCGCCCCGCGCGGACCCGCTCGATTCGGGCGATCTGGCCGGTGCGGACCCTGTCGTTGTCGACCTCGAGAATGTCGATCGGCTGCTCGTCCTCGAGCCGGTAGCGGTTGACGCCGACGATCACCGTCTCGCCCCGGTCGACCTTGGCCGCGCGCTCGGCCGACGCCTCCTCGATGCGACGCTTGGGCATGCCGTCCCGCACGGCGGCCGTCATCCCGCCCATCGCCTCCACTTCCTCGATCAGCGCCCACGCCTTGTCGCCGAGCTCCTTCGTCAGGCTCTCGATGAAATAGCTTCCGCCGAGCGGATCGGCGACGTTGGTGATGCCGCTTTCCTCGGCCAGGATGAGCTGGGTGTTGCGGGCGATGCGCGCGCTGAAATCCGTCGGAAGGGCGATCGCCTCGTCGAAGCTGTTGGTGTGGAGCGATTGGGTGCCGCCGAGCACCGCCGCCATCGCCTCGACGGTGGTTCGGACGACGTTGTTCCAGGGGTCCTGCTCGGTGAGCGACACGCCCGACGTCTGGCAGTGGGTGCGAAGCATCAGCGACTTGGGATTGCGTGCGCCGAACTGCGTCATGATCCGGTGCCACAGGGTGCGCGCGGCCCGCAGCTTCGCTATCTCCATGAAGAAGTTCATGCCTATCCCGAAGAAGAAGCTGAGACGCGGCGCGAAGGCGTCGACCTCCAGCCCCTTGGCGCGCGCGGCGCGGACATATTCCATTCCGTCGGCGAGGGTGAAGGCGAGTTCCTGAACCGCCGTCGCCCCGGCTTCGAGCATGTGATAGCCGGAGATCGAGATCGAGTTGAAGCGCGGCATGTGTTCCGACGTGTAGGCGATGATGTCGGCGACGATCCGCATCGAGGGCTCGGGCGGGTAGATGTAGGTGTTGCGGACCGCGAACTCCTTCAGGATGTCGTTCTGGATGGTTCCGGAGAGCTGGTCCTGGCGGACCCCCTGCTCCTCCGCGGCGACGATGTAGAAGGCCATGACGGGGAGCACCGCCCCGTTCATCGTCATGGAGACCGACATGGTGTCGAGCGGGATGCCGTCGAACAGGATCTTCATGTCGTCGATCGTGTCGATCGCCACCCCGGCCTTGCCGACGTCGCCGGTGACTCGGGGATGATCGCTGTCGTAGCCGCGGTGGGTGGCGAGATCGAAGGCGACGCTGAGCCCCTTCTGACCGGCCGCGAGGTTGCGGCGGTAGAAGGCGTTCGAATCCTCGGCGGTGGAGAAGCCGGCATATTGCCGGATCGTCCAGGGCCGGCCGGTGTACATCGAGGCATAGGGCCCGCGGGTATAGGGCGCGAAGCCCGGAAGGCCGGGATCGACCCCCGCCAGATCCTCTCCGGTATAGAGCGGCCGGACGTCGATTCCCTCCGGCGTGTGCCAGACGATGTCCTTGCCCCTCACCTCCTTCGAGGCGGCGGCGTTCCAGTCGGCGCGGGTGGGTTTGTCGGTGCTCAACGCATTTCCCGGGTGCTTTGAATGCGCAATATCTCAATTGCGCCGGCCGTCACCCGGTAATCGATGACATATTGTATGTCAGCCACAGAAAGCCGACGTACTCCCGATGGACGATGAGGTCGCCCTGCGGAGGGCGTCGCGGTCAGGAAATCGATCCGGGCGAGCAATCGCCGCTCAACGCGGTCGGCCCAATCGAGACTGCGCTCCACGTTGAAGCTGTAAATGCGTTCGAAATCCGCTTCGGCTCGCGCCGAGAGATCGAAGCGCACTATTCGGCGGCTTCAGACCGGTACCGGCGCCGTCGCTCAGCGAGTCGGGCCTTCACCTCCTCGAGCGTGTAGAAAGGCCCGTTCATCCGTTCTTCGAGGTCGGCAATGTCAGCGCGTGTGTAGCGCAGATATTCCTGCAATGCCTCCTGTAGCAGCGCTTCGAGCGGTTCCTCCCGATTGCGCGCCCATTCCTCGAGATCGGCGAGGTCCGCCGGGTCGATCTCGAGAGGCACCACCGTTTTCGACTGAGTCATGCCGCTTTCCTACGCTCTTTTCGGCGAAACCGCCAGTCAGTGCGGCGCCTCCGGGCTCTCCATGATCTCGGTCAGCACTCCGCCCATGTCGCGCGGGTGGACGAAGAAGATGGGGGTGCCGTGGGCGCCGATGCGGGGCTCGCCGAGGACCTTCGCGCCCTTGGCTTCGAACCAGGCCTTGGCCTCGTTGATGTCCGGCACCTCGTAGCACAGATGGTGCTGGCCGCCGGCCGGGTTCTTGGCGAGGAAGCCGTGGATCGGGCTCGCCTCCCCGAGCGGCTCGATCAGCTCGATCTGGCTGTTGGACGTGTCGACGAAGCAGACCTTCACCCCCTGCGCCGGCAGGTCGAACGGCTCGCGGATCACCTCGGCGCCCATCACGTCGCGGTAGAAGGCGATCGACCGCTCGATCGAGGGGGTGGCGACGCCGACATGGTTGAGGCGGCCGAGCTTCATGCGAACCTCGTCTTGATGTGAAGGAGGAGATCCAGGGAAATGAAGGCGATGAGCAACGCGGCCGCGACGTAGACGCCGAAAAGAAGCCGGAAGGCGCCGGGCCGCTCGTCCCGCCGCACGTAGGCGCGGCCGATCGGCAGCCGCGCCTCGCCGAGGCCGCGCTTGAGGGTCCACAGGATCCACAGGACGGTGCCGAAGGCGACGAGGCCGACGAGCATGTCCTGCCCTTCGAACTCCGTCATCTCAGCAGGTCTCCATCTGCGACTTGCCGCCGACCACCTGGTAATGGCTGCCGCTGCGCACCCAATGCTCGCTGAACGAGCGGGAGCCCTTGTAGACGACGTCGAACGACTGGTTCCTGTCGACGTTGATGATCCGACCCTCGATCGTCGTCGCGTCTCCCTCGTCCCCTTTCGCGCCCGTGTCGTCGTAGGAGAGGGGAACGGTCGCAAGATCGACCGGGCCCTGCGGCGTCACCTCGGTGAGCTTGGCCCAGGAGCAGGCATAGCCCTGCCACATCCCGCCTCCTTCCGAGACGATCATCGGCCAGTCGGAGAAGCGCGGGCTGACGCTCCAGCGCGCCACCGTCCCGGAGGAGCCGGTGACGACGCCGGCGGGAAAGGCGCGCGCCACCTCGAAGCGGTCGCCGACCGGCTTCAGATAATGGACGGCGATCTTGCCGGTGCTTGCATGGGAGGGATCCTCCACCTTGCCTTCGCTGAGGAGCACGGGACCAAAAGCCGTCCAGACCAGACGGCCGGGCGTGTAGCGCACCGATTCCAGGAAGCTCTCGCCGCCCGCCTCGCTGTTGGCGTCGACCTTCAACGAGGCCGCGCCGCGGCTGCCGAACGCCGCCTCGAACGCGCGGGCCAGCTGCTCCTCGGGCGCCAGGCTGCGCACGTCGGGCGGCGCCTCCGGCTGGGCGACGTTCGCCGGCTCCGCGACATTTTCCTGCGTGAGCACGCCGTTGCCGAGTTTGTCGCTGCCCGGCCCGCTGACGAACCGGCCGAGCAGGAGCCCGAGGATGATGGCGACGATGAGGATGCCGGCGCCGATCAGGAAGAAGAGCGGCAGGCGCGACTGCGGCGCCTCCTCGATCTCGACGACCCGTTCCCCGGTCTCCGTCTCCGTACCGGCCGCCGCGGGCGTCTCTTCCGGCTCCTCCACCCCATGGCCGAGCAGGCGCCTTTTCTCGGCCTGGAATTCCTCGTCCGTCAGCGCCCCGCTCTCCCGCAGGCGCTGCAGCCGCTCGAGCGAATCGTAGCGCGAGCTCATGAGGCGGAGACGGCGCGGGAAGACGCCGCCGTCGCGCCGCCCGCGGCGACCCGGCTAGAGCGGGATGTTGTCATGCTTCTTCCAGGGATTCTCGAGCTGCTTGCCGCGCAGCTTGCGAAGGCCCAGCGCGATCCGCCGGCGGGTCGAGTGGGGCATGATCACCTCGTCGATGAAGCCCTTTGACGCGGCGACGAACGGGTTGGCGAAGCGCGCCTCATATTCGCTCGTTCGGGCGGCGATCTTGGCGGGATCGCCTATGTCCTTCCTGAAGATGATCTCCACCGCCCCCTTGGCGCCCATCACGGCGATCTCCGCCGAGGGCCAGGCGTAGTTCAGGTCGCCGCGCAGGTGCTTGGACGCCATGACGTCGTAGGCGCCGCCATAGGCCTTGCGGGTGATGACGGTGATCTTGGGGACCGTTGCCTCGGCGAAGGCGAAGAGCAATTTCGCCCCGTTCTTGATGATGCCGTTATGCTCCTGGGCGACGCCGGGAAGGAAGCCGGGAACGTCGACGAAGGTGAGGATCGGGATGTCGAAGGCGTCGCAGAAGCGGACGAAGCGCGCCGCCTTCTTCGAGCTTGCGATGTCGAGCACTCCGGCCAGCACCATCGGCTGGTTGGCGACGATGCCGACGGTGCGCCCCTCGACCCGGCCGAAGCCGACGATGATGTTGGCGGCATGATTGGGCTGGATCTCGAAGAAGTCCCCTTCGTCCAGCACCTTCCGGATCAGCTCGTGCATGTCGTAGGGCTTGCTGGCGCTGTCGGGGATGAGGGTGTCGAGGCTCTCCTCCGTCCGGTCCCAGGAATCCTCCGACGGCCGCTCAGGGACCTCGTGGCGGTTGGAGAGCGGCAGGAAGTCGAAGAAATCGCGCGTCGCGAGCAGAGCGTCTATGTCGTTCTCGAAGGCGACGTCGGCGACGCCCGACTTGGTCGTGTGGGTGACCGCCCCGCCCAATTCCTCCTGCGTCACGACCTCGTTCGTCACGGTCTTCACCACGTCCGGGCCGGTGACGAACATGTAGCTCGAATCCTTCACCATGAAGATGAAGTCGGTCATGGCGGGCGAATAGACGGCGCCCCCCGCGCACGGCCCCATGATCAGGCTGATCTGGGGGACGACGCCGGACGCGAGGACGTTGCGCTGGAACACCTCGGCATAGCCGGCGAGCGACGCGACGCCCTCCTGGATTCGGGCGCCGCCGCTGTCGTTCAGGCCGACCACCGGTGCGCCGACCTTCATCGCCATGTCCATCACCTTGCAGATCTTCTGCGCGTGCCGCTCGGAGAGCGAGCCGCCGAAGACGGTGAAGTCCTGCGCGAAGACGTAGACGAGGCGACCGTTGATCGTCCCCGATCCGGTGACGACCCCGTCTCCCGGAACCTTCTGGGTCTCCATGCCGAAATCGGAGCAATTATGCTCCACGAACATGTCATATTCCTCGAAGCTGCCTTCATCGAGCAGCACCGTGAGCCGCTCGCGCGCGGTCAGCCGCCCCTTGCCGTGCTGCGCGGCGATGCGGGCTTCGCCCCCGCCCTGCTCCGCGCGGCGGCGGCGGGATTCCAGTTCGTCAATGGTCGTGGCCATGGCCGGTGCTTTAAGCCGGGGGCGCGGGCGAGGCAATTCTCCCGACCCGCTACCGTCCCTCGAACCGCGCCGGCCGCTTCTGGAGGAAGGCCATGACGGCGCCGCGGAAGTCCTCGGTCCGGCCGGCTTCCCGCTGGGCGTGCCGCTCGGCGGTGAGCGCGTCCGAAAGCGGCAGGTGATCCGCCTCGCGGGCGAGCTTGCGGATAAGGCCGAAGGCGGCGGTGGGGCCCTGCGCCAGCCGCGTCGCAAGCGTCACCGCTTCGGCGGCAAGGTCGGAATCATCCACCACCCGGGAGACGAGGCCCCAGGCCTGCGCCTGCTCCGCGCGGATGCGCTCGCCGAGCATCATCATCTCCATCGCCCGCGCGCGCCCGGCGAGGCGCGGCAGCAGCCAGGTAGCGCCGGCGTCGGGGATGAGGCCGATGTTGACGAAGGCCTGGAGGAAGTAGGCCGAGCGGGCGGCGATGACGATGTCCGCCGCCAAGGCAAGCGAGCAGCCGGCGCCGGCCGCGGGTCCGTTCACCGCCGCCACCACCGGGATGGGCAGCGCGAACAGGGCCTCGACCAGCGGGTTGAAATGCTTCTCCAGCGCCGCGCCGGCATCCTCGGGAAGGCCGCCGCCGCTCGCCAGGTCGGCGCCGGACGAGAAACCCCGCCCCTCCCCCGTCAGCAGCAGGCAGCGCGCCCCCGAGCGGCCGGTTTCCTCCACCGCGGCGCGGAGCTCGTCCACGGTCTGCCCGGAAAGGGCGTTGAGCCTGTCCGGGCGCGCCAGGGTCAGCGTCGCGACCTGCGCCGGGCTCATCTCCAACCGAACATGTTCGTAAGCCACCCGCGCCTCCTCTTGGCGCGCTTAGAGCATAGCGGCGGGCGCAGGACCAGCGGGCCTATTCGGCCAGCGCTCCTTCGGCCGGGGCGTGGAGCCGCAGGCGGGAGACCCGCCGCGCGTCGCTCTCCGTGACCTCGAGTCGCCAGCCGCTGGGGTGCTCGACGATCTCGCCCTGCTGCGGGACCCGTCCGGCCAGCAGCGTCGCCAGCCCGCCGATCGTGTCGACATCCTCCTCGACTCCGCCGAGGCGGGCGTCGATCGTCTCGGCGACCTCCTCGAGCTCGGCGCGCGCGTCGGCGTCCCATATGCCGTCCTCGACCGGGATCAGCATGCCGGGCGCCTCCTCGTCATGCTCGTCCTCGATCTCGCCGACGATCTCCTCGACCACGTCCTCGATCGTCACCAGCCCCTCGGTGCCGCCGAACTCGTCGACGACGATGGCGAGGTGGACCCGCTCGGCGCGCATCCGCGCCAGCAGGTCGAGGACGCCCATCGATTCAGGCACGTAGAGAGGCTTCCTGAGCAGGGTCGCGATGTCGGTCGGGGGCTCCACCCCGGTGACGCGGACCGCGAAGACGTCCTTGACGTGTACCATGCCGACCACCGTGTCGAGGCTGTCCTCGTAGACCGGCAGCCGGCTGTGCCCCGCTTCGGCGAAGGCGAGGACGAGATCGTCGAAGGCGATCGCCGACGGCACCGCGATGATGTCCCCGCGCGGCACGGCGATGTCCGCCACCGTGCTCTCGCCGAAATGGAGAAGGTTCCTCAGCATCTGCCGCTCGATCGGCGACAGGTCGCCGACCGCGGGCACCTCGCCCTCGTGGCTCTCGATCGCCTCCTCTATCTCCTCGCGGAGCGTCGCCTCGCTCTCCTCCCCGAACAGGAAGGTGCGAAGGCCCCGCCAGAAGCTGGACGGCTGAGCGCCGGCGGCGTCGGGTCGCGCGTCGGCCATCAGCCGCGCACCTCGTAGGGATCGGCGAGGCCGACCGCCGCCAGCGCCTTGCGCTCCACCCCCTCCATCTCCTCCGCGGCCACGTCGCCCCCCTCGTGGTCGTAGCCTAGCAGATGGAGCGTGCCGTGCACCACGAGGTGGAAGGCGTGGGCGCAGACGCCCGTCTCCTTCTCCGAGGCCTCGCGGCTGCAGACGCCGTGGGCGAGGACGACGTCGCCGAGCAGCACCTCGCCGTCGCCCGCCGGGAGCGCGCCGAGCCGGTCCGCCTCCACCATCGGAAAGGAGAGGACGTTGGTCGCCTTGTCCTTGCCGCGATAGCCCGCATTGAGGCTGCGGACCTCGTCGTCGCCGGTGAACTTGACCGACACCTCGACGGGAAGAGCGGCCTCGATGAGGCCGCGGTGGCGGCTGGCCGCGACGGCCGCCGTCACGGCCGAGCGGGCAAGCGCCGGCCAGTCGGTGCTACTGTCCCATTCTTCGGAGACGTCGGTCTCGACGAGGATCAAGCCTGCTTCCCCTCATAGGCCTCGACGATGCGGCCGACGAGCGGGTGGCGCACGACGTCGCCCGCGCCGAAGCGGACGGTGGCGATGCCCTTGATCCCCTCGAGCTTGCCGACGGCGTCGCCGAGGCCGGAGGCACCGGGATTGGGAAGGTCGACCTGCAGCGGATCGCCGCAGATCACCATCCGGCTGCGCATGCCGAAGCGGGTGAGGAACATCTTCATCTGGGCGGGCGTCGTGTTCTGAGCCTCGTCGAGGATGATGAACGCATCGTTGAGCGTGCGCCCGCGCATGAAGGCGATGGGGGCGATCTCGATCTCGCTCGAGGCGATGCGCCGCTCGACCTGCTCCGCGGGCAGCATGTCGTAGAGCGCGTCGTAGAGCGGGCGGAGATAGGGATCGACCTTCTCCTTCATGTCGCCGGGCAGGAAGCCCAGACGTTCGCCCGCCTCGACCGCCGGCCGCGACAGGATCAGCCGGTCGACCGAGCCTCCGATCAGCTGTTGGACCGCCTGCGCCACGGCGAGATAGGTCTTGCCCGTTCCGGCCGGGCCGAGCGCGAAGATCATGTCGTCCCGGGCCAGCGCCTCCATGTAGGTCGCCTGCATGTTGGAACGCGGCACGATCGTCTTCTTGCGCGTGCGGATCATCACCTTGGGCGGCTCGGCCACCTCCGGCGTGATGATGCCGTCGAGCGTCGGCTGCCCCGACATGGAGATGATCGCGTTCACCGTCTCCGCGTCGATGTCATGGCCTTCGTCGAGGCGATTGTAGAGCCCGATCAGCACGTCGCGCGCGCGGGCGGCCTCTTCCGGCTCGCCCTCTATCTGCACTTTGGAGCCGCGCGCGGCGATGTAGACGCCGAGCCGGTCCTCGATGGCGACGAGGTTGCGGTCGAACTCGCCGAACAACGGCCCCAGCAGGTGCGGCTGCTCGAACTCCACTTCCAGCCGGGCGCGGGGTCCGGGGGAGGATTCCGGCTTCTTCTGCGCCATCAGGACGCCGCCCCGGCAAAGGCCGGCATCTGCGAGGCGCGCGCCCCGGCGGAGCGCCTCGATTCCGCCCTCGGCGCCGGAAGCGTCGCCGACAGGCTGTTCGGCCCCGCCTCGACGATCTCGACCTCGACGAGGCTCCCTATGTCGGCGTCGGTGATCGCGTGGACCGATTGAAGCCAGGGCGACTTGCCGATCTTCTGGCCCGCTTTCTTGCCCTGCCGCTCGATGAGGATCGACGTGCGCCTCCCCACCGTCGCCCGGTTGAAGGCGAGCTGCTGGGCGTTGATGAGGGCCTGGAGCCGCTGCAATCTCTCGTCCTGCACGGGGGGAGGAACCTGACCTTCCATGGTTGCGGCGGGGGTGCCCGGCCGCGGCGAGTATTTGAACGAGTAAGCCTGGGCGTAGTTCACCGCCCGCACGATTTCGAGCGTCGCCTCGAACGCCTCCTCCGTCTCCCCCGGGAAACCGACGATGAAGTCTCCGGAAATCGCGATGTCCCGTCGCGCCTCGCGCACCCGCTCGAGGACGCGAAGGTAGCTTTCGACGCCGTGGCTGCGGTTCATCGCCCTGAGCACGCGATCGCTGCCGGACTGCACCGGAAGGTGGAGGTAGGGCATCAGCTTCTCCACCTCGCCATGGGCGCGGATCAGGCCCTCGGTCATGTCGTTGGGATGGCTGGTCGTGTAGCGGATCCGCGCCAGCCCGGGCAGGCGGTCGAGGGCGACGATCAGCTGCTCCAGGCCCCGCCCGTCATCGTCCCGCCAGGCGTTGACGTTCTGGCCTAGCAAGGTGATTTCCTTCGCCCCTGCGTCGATCAGCGCCCTCGCCTCATCCATCACGGCGGCCCACGGGCGGGAGACTTCGGCGCCGCGGGTATAAGGGACGACGCAATAGGTGCAGAACTTGTCGCAGCCTTCCTGGACGGTGAGGAAGGCGCTCGGCCCCTGCTTCCGCCGCGCCGGCAGGGCGGCGAACTTGGAGAGCGGCGGCATGTCGGTGTCGAGGGCGCGGCGACCCTCCCCCGCGGCGGCGACCAGGTCGGGAAGCCGGTGATAAGCCTGCGGGCCGACGACGATGTCCACGGCGGGCGCACGGCGCGGGATCTCGGCGCCCTCGGCCTGCGCGACGCAGCCCGCGACGGCTATCATCGGACTCGAACCGTCCTCGCGCCGCAGCCGGCCGATCTCGGAATAGACCTTCTCGGCCGCCCTCTCGCGGATGTGGCAGGTGTTGAGGACGACGAGGTCGGCATCGCCGGCCTCCTGGGGAGCAAGGCCGCCCGCCTGAAGAAGCTCGGCCATGCGCTCGCCGTCGTAGACGTTCATCTGGCAGCCGTAGGACTTGACGTGGAAGGTGCGCGGTGCGGTCATCGCGGGGCCTATAGGCGATCCGCCCCGTCGCCGGAAGGGCGGGCCTCGCGGCCGAGCGCGGCGAGGATCCGGGCGCGCGCCCCTTCCGCAAGCCGCTTGCGATCGGCCGCGGCGACGGGATCGATCGGAGCGAGGAACCGCAGGGTCACCGGGGTCGATCCGCGGCGAGACAGGACCCGCCGCACATTGTCGAGAGCGCCCTCGTCGCCGACCCAGCACAGGTCGTGCGCGGCGGCGCCGTAATCGATGGCGACCGGCTGCACTTGCACCCCCGGCAGCGGCGGAAAGAGGGAGGCGAGCAGGCTTGCGCGGAACGGCAGGACGGTGGGGCCCCCGTCGGTCGTCCCTTCCGGAAAGAGCGCGACCGGCTGGCCGCGCCCCAAGGCGGCGCGGAGCGCGTCCGCCTGGCTCTTCACCGCCCCGCGCGCGGTGCGGGCGACGAACACGGTGTTGTTGAGGCGCGCCAGCCACCCGACCACCGGCCAACGCCCCACGTCGTCCTTCGAAACGAAGGCCGCCCCGCTGGCGCCGGCGACCAGCATGATGTCGAGCCAGCTGAGGTGGTTGGCGAGGAACAGGACATCGCGCGGCAGCGGTGTCCCCTCGACGCGCGCGCGCATGCCGGCAGCGCGCCCGACCCACCAAAGGAAGCGGCGCGGCCAATGCGACCGGCCCATTGCCAGAATTGATCCATAATGGAGGGGAAGACAGGCCAGCAGGCCGAGCATTATCAGGCCGGCGCGCCACCCGAGGCGGATCGCGCCCATCAGCGCCTCTCCGCCGCGACCGAAGCCGCGCCTCGGGTGCGGCCCCTGCCCGGCGGCGCCTCAGCTCTTGCGATCGAGGGCGACGCCGTAAAGCTCCATCCGGTGGTCGACGAGTCGGAAGCCCAGCTTCTCGGCGATGCGGCGCTGCAGCGCCTCGAGCTCGTCGTCGACGAACTCCAGGACGTTGCCCGTCTCGACGTCGATGAGGTGATCGTGGTGGGTCGCGTCGGCGGCCTCGTACCGCGCGCGCCCGTCGCCGAAATCGTGCCGCTCGAGAATCCCCGCCTCCTCGAACAGCCGCACCGTGCGGTAGACGGTGGCGATCGATATGCCCGGATCGATGGCGGAGGCGCGGCCGTGCAGCGCCTCGACGTCGGGATGGTCTTCCGCTTCGGAGAGGACGCGGGCGATGATCCGGCGCTGCTCGGTGATCCGCAGGCCTTTCTCCGCGCAGAGCCCTTCGATGTCGATCCTGCGGGTCATCCTACACATGCTTTAACGCAATTGCGGGGCCCGTAAAGGCTGCCGGGGCCCACGCCCCCCGGCGCCCCCCCCTTTACTTCGCGGCGCGGCCGGCGCGGCGGCGCTTGGTGCCGAGGCCGATCTTCTTCGCGAGCGAACGCCGCTGCTCGGCATAGTTCGGCGCGACCATCGGATAGTCGGCGTTGAGGCCCCACTTCTGGCGATATTCGTCCGGCGTCATCTGATAGTGCGTCATCAGGTGGCGCTTGAGCATCTTGAGCTTCTTGCCGTCTTCGAGGCAGACGATGAAGTCGGGCTTGATCGAGGACCGCACCGACACCGCCGGCTCGGGCCGGGCGGGCGCTTCCTCCATTTTGGCGCCGAGCCCGGACAGGGCGTTGTGCACGTTGCCGATCAGCTGGGGCAGATCGTTGACGGCGACGCTGTTGTTGCTGACGTGGGCCGATACGATGTCGGCGGTAAGGGTGATGAGGGTTTCGTTCAGTTCGTTGGTCTCAGCCATGCTTGCCCACCAAATTTCTTACACGGAATTCCGGAAGCGCTGCCCCCTTTGCGCAACGAATGATCCATTTTGGAGGTTTCTTCAAGCGAAAATTTCGAAAACCGCTCAATAGGATCAACTCCCCGCCTGTCGCGCCAGAGTCAGCGCGTCGTATAGCTTACCGTCCCGGCCATTGTAATAATTCTTTCGGCGGCCGACCTCCCGGAAACCGGCTTCCGTGTACAGCGTAACCGCATGATTTCCCTCACGGACCTCAAGATGCAGTTGTTCGGCGCCTCGTCTTTGGGCGCTGACGATGAACTGCTCCAGCAGCTTCCTGCCAACGCCGAAGCGCTGCGATTCGCGCTTCACCGCCAGCAGCAGCAACTCTGCCTCGCCGGCGATCACTCGCGACAGCGCGAAGCCCGCGACGGTCCCTCCGCGCCGGGCGAGCGAAAGCCACACGCCCGGCATCGGCAGCAATCCGGCGCATTGCGGCGCCGTCCACGCCTCCCCGAACGCCGGATCGAAGCTGTCGCCCATCACCTGCATGACGGCGTCGAGATCGAACAGCCCGCCCTCCTCGATGAGGATCTGGCCCGCCGCCAGGCTCATGCGGCAGGCTTGGCGTCGGGCGCCCGGCCGTAGATTGGGCGGGGCGGCAGGACCCGAAGCGCCTCCGGCAGCCGCCGCGCTTCCGCCGCCCGCAGCTCGGCCGGCGCGGCGCGGCCGAAGCCGCGCAGCGCGACGAGCTGCCCGGCCGCCGAGCCCGTCACCAGCTCGGCTCCAATCGCCGCCGCCGCCTCTTCCGGAGGCAGGGAGCGCAAGGCGTCGGTGGGATGCAGGGGATCATCGGCGAAGCTCTGGACGAAAAGCTGCCCGTGTCCGGCGATCATCGCAACCCCCACCTCGCCGCCTCCCGCCGCGGCGGCGAGGAGCGCGGTCGAGGAATAGCCGGCCAGCGGGACCTGCCAGCCGAGACGCAGCCCGTGCGCCGCGGCCAGGCCGACCCGCACGCCGGTGAAGCTGCCGGGGCCGCAATCGACGAGAATAGCCTCGGGCCGATCCCGGCCGAGCAGGTCCGCGATCAGCGGCAGCAATCGCTCGGCGTGGCCGCGGCCGACCAGCTCATGGCGCTCGTCGACCACCGCCCCGTCCCGGAGGAGGGCGGCCGAGCAGGCCGGGCCGGCCGTGTCGATGACGAGGGTCAGCGGCGGCATCGGACGGCCCGTGAGCGGAGCTCGGCTTGGAACCGCCCGGGAGCGAAGGCCCGCACCGCCGGGGGCTCAGACCGCCTCGACCGTCTCCACCTCCGGCACATAATGCTTCAGCAGACTCTCGATCCCCTGCTTCAGCGTCATGGTGGAAGAGGGACAGCCGGAGCAGGCGCCGTGCATGGCGAGGAAGACGGTGCCGCCGCGGAAGCCGCGATAGACGATGTCGCCCCCGTCCTGCGCCACGGCGGGGCGGACCCGCGTCTCGATCAGCTCGCGTATCTGCGCGACGATGTCGGCGTCGGCCGGATCGTCCCCCTCGACGTCCGCGTCGGGAGCGACGGCGATGCCGTGCGCGCTCCCCGGCCTGAACAACGGGGCCTCGCTGGAGAAATGGTCGAGCAGGACCGACAATATCTGCGGCTTCAAGTCGCGCCACGCCGCGCCGGGGGCCGCGGTCACCGAGATGAAGTCGCGGCCGAAGAACACGCCGACCACCTCGCCCGTCGAGAAGATCGCCTCCGCGAGCGGGGAGGCTTCCGCCTCCTCCGGCGTCGCGAAGTCCCGCGTTCCCGCCTCCATCACCCGGCGGCCGGGCAGGAACTTGAGCGTCGAGGGATTGGGCGTCGTCTCGGTCTGGATCAGCATGGCGTGCATGTGGGCCGAAGACGGCGCCGGATCAAGCGCCGCCTTCCCCTGCCCGCCGCGCCGCGCCCGCTCAGAAGCCCAGCTTCACTCCGGCGAAGGCGCCCATGTCGTTGCCTTGGTTGCGCCCGAACGAAGCGCTGCCCTGGACCTGGAGCGACACCGCGCCGCCGAGCGAGAGGTTGGCGCCCGCGGTGAAGCGGCCGTAGGTCTCCTTGGACCGGTCCGGCAGGACCCAGCGGTTGACGATCCCCGGCGACGGCGTGCCGGCGTAGCGGATGGTGCGGCCGTCGCCCTCGAGATCCTTCTCCGCGGTGACCGAGGCATAAGGCTGGACGGCGAGGCCGCCGGAGGTGAAGTCCCCGCGCGCCTCGAGGCCGGCGCTGCCGACGAGGGCATGAACCTCCTGGGGGCCGACGTTCAGGGTGAGGACGGGGTCGCCGCTCTCGGTATAGCCGTCGAGCTTCGCCTTGGCATATTGGACTCCCACGACGGGACCGACCCTGCCCCCGCCGCCGAGCGCCACGAGGTAGCCCGCTTTTCCTCCCGCGAAGAGGTTGGTGCCGTGGGTGGTGGCATGAATTTCGTCGACAACGGCCTGCCGGCGGATGTCGTAGTCGAGCCAGCCATAGCCGCCATAGGCCTGGACGAAGGCGCCGCCGGCGGACCAGCCGGCATAGCCGCCCACCTGCCAGGCCTTGGCCCTGACGTCGCCGCTCGCCGTCTCGATGTCCGCCTTGGGCCGGCTGTAATTGACCGCGCCGCCAAGGACGATGCCCGACGCCTCATATTCGAGGCCCGCGCTTCCGCCGACCGTGTCGATCTCGTAATCGAGGTTCATCAGGCCGCGGCGATGATGCTCGCTCGCCGCATTGCCGGTGACGAAGAACCGGAGGCCGCCGCCCTCGCCGCCGCTGCGCGCCGCCGAAAGGTCCATCCGTCCGGACAGGGTCGACCCGAACGCCATCGCCGCCTGAAGGCCGGTATCCGTCTGGGCCTGGAGCTGCAGCGGCGCCTCGAGCTGGCGGACGGCGTAGCGGCCGACGATCTCGAAGCCCTTCGAGGTCAGGTGCACCTGGTCGACGTAGAAGAGATATTTGTCGATCAGCGACGGATCGGTGGTCAGGCAGGCCGTCGGGCAGGCGCCGGCGCTGATCAGGCCGAAGGCCGCCGGGTTGCCCTGGACGACGTTGCCGACCTGGCTGAGGTCGAGATAATTGACGATGACGCCGCCGGCGGCGAAGTTGGAGAGGCTCGCCTGCATCCCGGTGCTGAAGGCGTTCGCATAAGCGGTCCCGACCTGAGCCACCGGCAGCCCCGCCACCTCGGGGAGGCGGCCGACGTCGCCGACGAGGAAGGTGACGTTGCGCGCCCCGGCATTGACCAAGGCGGAGACGCCCGCCGTGGCCTCGGTGACCCGCACAGCCGCCTGCGCCGGAGCGCCTGTCACCAGGGTAGAGATCTGCGCCGAGGTCGGGCTGAGGCCGAGGCTGCGCTCGTAGGCGCGCGCATCGTTGCCGCCGATCGAGATGACGGCGAGGTCGGTCGGGCTGAAATGCCCGGTCACGCGCGGGAAGGCCGCCGGGCCGCCGCCGGCGAGAAAGGACTGGTATTCGGTGACGAAGCCCGGACCGACGCCGTTGATGTTGCCGTTGCCGGTGAAGGCGCCGCCGATGGCGAAATTGTCCACCGGAACGCCGAGCAGCAGCGACATCGTGTCGACGAAGTTCGTCCGGTCCGAGAAGCGGCCGTTCGGATAGACGGCGGGCCTCGGTATCCCGGTCAGCTCGAAGAAATTGCCGTCGTCCGCATAGCTGTCGCCGAAGGCGACGATGCGGGTGACGGTCTGCGCCGACGCGGGCGCGGCGATGAAGGCGGCGGCGACCAGGGCGCTCCCGCAAAGGAGCTTCGCCGAAAAGCGTGACATAAAGGAATCCTCCCACCGAGACGCGGCCGCCCCCCGGCGGCTCTCGCGTCCTTAACTGCGCCGCGGCGCGTTTACTGACAAGCGGGTAAATCGCTTCGCCCCGACCGGACAGGGGGCAATTCCGCCCCGGCCCGACCGGACTGGAATCGCGGCCGATTTCCCGCGCCCCGCCGCTGGGGCGCCCGCCACTGGGGCGGCGATGCCCCACCCCTTCGCCTCGCCCGCTCCTCCAAAGCCTTCCATTTCAAGGACTTGGCATTTCGCGGCGGATTGGCACGCGGCTTGCTGAAAGGGGCTGCAGGCGCAGAAGCGAGGGTCGTTTTGGCCAAGATGGGGGGAGCAGCGCGGGACTATGTCCAGTTCGAATTGCTCGGCTACATCGAGCGGCGACCGCAGGCCTGCGACACGATCGACGGCATCATCAACTGGTGGCTGTACGACCAGCGCCAGACGATCGGGCGCGCGACCGTCCTCGAGGCCGTGTCGGGCCTCGTCCGCGAAGGCGCCCTCGAAGAGCAGCGCGGCCCGGGGGGAGAGATCCTCTACGCGGCGCCGCGCCCGCGACAACCACCCATGCAGCGACAGGAGTGAGCGATGCCGGTGAGGCCAGATTATCCGGGCGTCTACGTCCAGGAGGCGCCGTCGGGCGTCCACACCATCTCCGGCGTCGCGACGTCCGTCGCGGCCTTCGTCGGCATGTGCCCCTCCGGGCCGGTGAACGTCCCGACGCGGATATTCAGCTATCGCGAGTTCGAGGGCCTGTTCGGCGGCGATCCCTATGTCGGCGAGCTTCCCGACCAGGTGCGCCAGTTCTTCCTCAACGGCGGCAGCACCGCGTGGATCGTGCGCAACGCCCGCAACGCCACCGACGGCGCCAACATGAAGGCGCGCAGCACCCTCCTCGCCGAGGGTGCGACCGCGGCGCCGAACCAGAACGTCCTCATCCTCAGCGCCAAGGACGCCGGGAGCGGCGGCAACCTGCTGCGCGTCGAGGTGGATTACGAGACCGCCAATCCCGAGCGGACCTTCAACCTCACCGTCTTCCGCCAGGTCGTGCAGAGCGACGGCTCGACGAAGCGCGATTCCGAAGCGACGTTCAAAGAGCTTTCGATGGACCCGGCTTCGGCCAATTACGCGCCGCGGGTCCTCACCGAGCAGAGCGATCTGATCAGCGCCGAGGCCGATCCCACCATCGCCCCGCTCCCCGGCGGTGCCAATGTTTCGGAATCGGGCCTCATCTTCTCGAACCTCAAGACCTTCTTCGACGCCAACATGACCGGCACCGACCCGCGCCTGATCATGATCAGCGTCGCCCACGGCGCGACCGTGCCGGTCGACCTCAAGGGCCTCTTCGGCCTCACCGCCGAGAGCGACGTCGTCACCGGCATCCAGGACAAGATCAACGCCGCCCTTCTCGACAACGGCCAGACCGCCACCGTGGCGGTCGCCGCCACCGCCGCCGCGGGCGGCAAGGTCCTCCAGATCAGCTCCGCCAACGGTCCGGTGGTCATCACCAGCGCCGTCCAGTCGGACGCGGCGGCGCTGCTCCGCCTCGGCGCCGCCAACGGCGGGCTCGAGACTGACCGCTATTCGGTCTTCCGCCCCGCCCCCAACGGCGTGCTGACGCGAGTCCATTCCGGCAACTCGGTCGCCACCGCCTTCTCCCGCGTCCACAGTTTCGCGGACGAAACCGCCGCCCATTTCGGCGACTGGAAACTGGTCGGCGCCGGCCACAACGCCACCGCCACGCCCGCCCTCGTCGCCGGCAAGCTTGCGGCCGACGCGAGCCTGACCGGAATCGTCGGCAGCCTCGCCGCGCTCAGGGCCAGCCTCGACGCGATCGTCACGTCGATCAACAATGTCCCGGCGAGCGGCTTTAAGGCCTATCGCGCCGGGGTCCGGCTCGGCGTCCGGCCGCAATATGGCAACCAGGACGCCGACCTGTCGCTGGCGCTGACCAGCACCGGCACCTTCAAGATCGAGACGGCGGGCCAGGTCGCCCAGTCGGGCGTGGCGCCCACCAACGTCGTCCGCTACGGCCTCGGCCTCCCGCTCCCGCCCGGGCCCGCCACCCCGGGCGGCGCCTACCGCGCCGCGCCGCAGGCCGGAAACAACGGTGAGCCGCCGCTCCCCGCCGACTACGAATATTCGTGGGACAAGCTGGAGCGGACCGCGGACATCTTCAACCTGCTGGTCCTTCCCCGCGCCCAGGGCACCGCCATCCGCCAGAGCGACGCGGACCGCATGGCGCTTTGGGGGGCGGCGAGCGCCTTCTGCAACCGCCGCCGCGCCTTCCTGATCGTCGATCCGCCGTCGGACGCCGGCGCGGGCAATTGGAGCACGGCCAACCTCGCCGCCGCAGGCATCCTGGCGATGCGCTCGGGAGTCGTCACCGATCACGCCGCCCTCTACTGGCCGCGCGTCGTCGCCTCCGACAGCAAGGGCAAGCCGATCGTCCTCGACCCGTCGGGAACGATGGCGGGAGTCTATGCCAATACCGACGTCCGGCGCGGCATCTGGAAGGCGCCTGCCGGGCTGGAGGCGACGCTGGTCGGCGTCTCCAACCTCGAATTCGCCGTCACCAACCCCGAGAACGGGGTCACCAACCCGCAGGCCATAAACACCCTGCGCACGATGGTGTCGGGCGCCACCAGCTGGGGCGCGCGCACGATGATGGGCTATGACGGGGCGCCAGACCAGGACTATCGCTACGTCCCCGTCCGGCGGCTCGCCCTCTACATCGAGGAGAGCCTCTATCGCGGCCTCCAGTTCGCCGTCTTCGAACCGAACGGGGAGACGCTGTGGGGCCAGATACGGCTCGCCGCCGGCGCCTTCATGAACGGCCTGTTCCGCCAGGGCGCCTTCAAGGGCCTCAAGGCGTCGGACGCCTATTACGTCGCCTGCGACGCCTCGACCACGACCCAGACCGACATCAACCTCGGCCAGGTCAACGTCGAGGTCGGCTTCGCGCCGCTGAAGCCGGCGGAGTTCGTGATCGTCACCGTCAAGCAACTCGCCGGCCAGATCGAGGTCTGAGCTTCAACTCCCCCACAAGAGGGCCTGCAGCATGCCGATCCAAGCCTTTTCACGGGAAATCGACCCGTACAAGAACTTCAAGTTCCGGGTGTATATGGGCGCAACGCTCGTCGCCGGAGTGAGCAAGGTCTCCGCGCTCAAGCGAACGACGGAGGTGATCACCAACCGCAGCGGCGGCATGGAGAGCACCGTCGTCAACTCCCCCGGCCAGTCGAAGGCGGAGCCCATCACCCTGGAGCGCGGCCTCGCCCTCGACCGCAAGTTCGAGGAATGGGCCAACGCCGTCTACTCCCCCGAGGGGGACGGCGGCGTCAGCCTCAGCGGCATGCGCCGCAACCTCACCGTCGAGCTCCTGAACCTCAAGGGCCAGCCGGTGATGAAGTGGCAGGTGTTCGGCTGCTGGGTGTCGGAATATACCGCCCTTCCGGAGCTCGACGCCAACGCGAACGCCTTCGCGTTCGAGACCATAGTGCTCCAGAATCATGGCTTCATCCGCGACACCGGCTTCGCGGGCGAGGATCCGGCGATCTTCACGCCGGCGGCCTGATGCGGGTCGCGCCGGTCCACCTCGCAAGCGGCGCCGGCGGCCGGCGGGAAGCGCGCTGGCGCCCGCTCACGGGCGCCGACGAGCTTGCCCTCTATGGCTGCGACTATGGCGCGGCGATCGAATGGATGGCGGGCGCGCTGACCGAAGCGGACGGGACGCTCAGGCCGGCCGACCTCACCGACCTCACCCTCGCCGATGGCGACCGGCTGTTCCAGGCCCTGTACCGCGCCTTCTTCGGCGACCGGGCGGAGCTGCGCCAGGCCTGCGGCGGCTGCGGCAAGCCCTTCGAGCTGAGCATCGTCCTCGACGCCCTCCTCGGCGAGGCGCCACCGGCCGAGGAGGAGTCGCTTCCCGGCGGCACCCGGCTTCGCGCCGTCAGGATCGCCGACCTGGTGGCGGGCGGACCCCTCGCCCTCCTCGACCGGGTGACCCTGGAGAAAGGCGACGATCCGCCCGCGGCGCTGGAGGCCGCGCTCGAGCGCCTTTCTCCCGCGGCGATCGACACGGTCGAAACCGCCTGCCCCGCCTGCCGCGCCCAGCAGCATTTCGCCTTCGACCTCAGCCGCTTCTTCCTGCGCTGCTGCGAACGCGAGCGGCCGATGCTGCTGCGCGAGATAGACCTTCTGGCGCGCACCTATTGCTGGGCCCTGTCGGAGATACTGGCCCTCGAGCGCGCCCACCGGCACGACCTCGTTCGGCTCGCGGCGGCGGCCAGCGTCCCCGCCCGCCGCAGGGTGGCGGCGGCATGACCCCCTACCTCCAGCGCCTCCTCGCCCGGGTCGCCCCGGCGCCGGCCGCGGCGGCGCTTGCGGGCGCAACTCCGGCGGCGCCTCTTGCGACGCCGCTGGCCGAGCACGACCAGCGGCTCGGCCTCGCCGATTCCGGCCTGGACGCGTTCGATCTTCCCACCCCGACCGCCGTCGACGTCCGTCTCGCCGATCAGGCGCAGCCGGTCGCGCCCGAGGCGCCGCGCGCCCTCGAACCGGTGCCGCGCCACGATCCCGTCCCCGAGACGTCCGAGCCGGCCCCGCTGGCGGCTCCGGACCGCGATCCGCCGCGCATGGAGAGCGGTGCCGCCGCCGCCGAGCCCCTGCCGGCAGCGGAGGCCGCCGGCTTCCTGCCGCCGCAGCCCTTCGACATCTCCCCGCACGACTTCGAGCCCTTGCCGGCCGAGGCGCCGCCGCCGGACGCGAGCGAGGCCGCCGCCCCAGCGCCGGTCGAGGCGGAGACACCCTCCGTCCACCCGGCACCGGAGCCCGAGCCCGCCGAGCCGGCCTCGCCCCGGGAGGCCCGATCGCCGACGCCTGCCCTCCAGGTGGCGGAGGCGGTGCCCGCGACCGAGGCGCGTCCCGCTCCGCGTCCCGCCGAGGAAGCCGTGCCGAGCCCGCCCGCCCCGGTCGTGGTCGCCGAGCCGCCGCCGGCCGCCGCCGGCCCTCTTCCCGCCGAGCCGCCGCTGGAGGCGCCCGCCCGGCCCGAGCCGGCCGGCGTCACCATCGACGAGGTGGTGATCGAGGTCGCCCCGCCGCCGCCGCCCGCGGGCGCCCGCCCCTCCGCGCCCGGGGCCGGCGCGGCACCCGCCACCGCCGCCGCGGCCTCGATCATCGGCCCGCTCCCGGTCCGGCCCTCCGCCGTCACCCTCTACGGCCTCAGGAGGCGCTGATGGCGACCTCCGACCTGTCCCTGGTGTCGACCTCGCTCCAGGCCCTGCTGACCGCCAATATCGGCCGGCTCGCCGGGAACGGGGCTCCGACCGTCGCGGTGTCCCTCGGCTATCCCGAGGACCAGGTGAATGCCGACCGGACGATCAACCTCCACCTCTATCACATCGCCGAGGACCAGTTTCACAAGAACCTGCCGGGCCCAGGCACCGACCCCAACAGCGTCGCGACGACGCCCATGTCGCTCAGCCTCTTCTATCTGATGACCGCCCATCACAAGACCGCCCCCAAGCGCGCCGAGACCGAGCAGCAGATCATGGGCCACGCCCTGAAGACGCTGCACGATTTCGCCTTCGTCGATCCCGATACGTCGGTGGCAGACGTCGCCGGCACCGTCACCAAGGTCCTCCAGCCGGGCCTCGACGACGCCGACACGCGCCTTGAGATCGTCCTCAGGCCGCTGACGCCCGAGGACGCGCTCGCTTACTGGGCGACCGAGCAGCAGCAGCCCGTTCGGCTCGCCGCTTATTACGAGGTCCGGCTCGTCCAGCTCGAGCCCGAGCCGGCCAAGAGCGCGGCGAACATGGTCCTCACCGTCGGCCAGTGGGTCGGGCTCAAGGCGGACGTCGCGCTCACCGCCAGCCGCAGCAGCCTCCGCTTCGCGCGCCCGGCCGGGCTCGGCGGCAGCCTTCCCGACGAGATCGAGCTTTCGCCGGGCCGGCCCTTCCTCGACCATCCGGCGGTCGACGCCGCCTTCCCGGACTCCAACCATTTCTGGCTGCTCGGCACGGGCCTCGCCGCCGGTATCCGCCGCCGCCTCGTCGTCCGCCACGACAGCTGGCGCGCCCTCGGGGTGCCCGGCGGCGAGATCGCGCTGCCCGAGGCCGTGCAGCCGGGGGGAGTCACCGACGTCTGGGGAGTCGCCTTCGACAGCCAGCGCATCGACGTCCGCCTCGCCGGGCGGATCGCCTATACCGACGCGGACGGCAACCCGGCGACGCTCGACATCCTGCCGGGCACCTACCGGGCCCGCGCCGACGTGGTGATCGGCGAGCAGGCCGTGGGCACGCAGGTGCGCGAGCTCGTCCGCCGCAGCAACGAGGTGCTGTTCCAGATCGCTCCGCGGCTCGGCACGGCGGACGCGCCGGTGCTGATCCCCGGCCCGCCGGACCGCCACCGCATCACCTTCCACGTCTCGCCGCGCTTCGACCTCACCGCCGCCGGGCTCGATCTCGCCTTCATCCTCGACGGCGAGGCCTATCAGCGAGTCCCCTCCTTCGATCCCGTGCCCGAGAAGAACGACGGTCTCTTCCGGGCGACGATGCACACGATCGTGGCGCAGCCGCTGTTCGACGTCGCCAAGAAGGGGCTCCACACCGTCCGGCTCAGCGTCAACGGAGTGGATTCGCAGCCCTTCTGGCTGGAGACCGGCCCATGATCGGCGCCGCCCCCCTCGTCGCCCGCCTCCCCGACGCCGCGGCCGCGCCCGTCGCCGAGCTGCTCTGCGCCCGTTTCCGGGCCGCGCTCGCGCGGTTCGACGCCTGGCGCCGCGCGGGCGGCTCGACGGCGGAGCCCGGCTGGCGCCACCACATGCGCGAATGGGCCGAAGGCTCGGCGGAGGGCCGGCGGTTCGGCGGCGCGGTCGCCGCCGCCGACGCCGCGCTCGAGGCCGCGCCCGAGGGGCGGATGCGCAAGCGGCTCTCCGGCCTCTTCCGGCTCTCCGGCGCCGAACGCGACCTGCTCGACGCCGGGCTGGCGCTCGCCGCCGATCCGGGCCTCCACGCCGCCGTCGGCGCCCTCTCCGGGCGCGGCGAGGCGCCGCTCACCGAGCGCCTCGTCATCGAGCTGTTCGGCCATGACGCCCAGCCCATCCTGCGGCCTTCCTCGCCGCTCGTCCTCTGGTCGCTGGTCGAGGCCGGGCCGGCGGGGGGCGCCGCCGCCGCCGCTCTGGCCGTCGACCCGGACATAGCCGCCGCCGCCTTCGGACGGCCGGGGCTCGACCGCCGCCTCGCCGCCTGCGCCGACACGATCGTCCCGGCGGACCTGCCGGTCTCCTGCTGGCCGACCGCCGCCGCCGCGGCGGAGATCGCCCGGCTGACCGAGATGAAGCGGTCCGTCCGAGTCCTGCTCGCGGCGCCGCCGGGCTCAGGCCGGGTCCATTTCGCCGCGGCGGTGGCGGAGCGGCTCGGCATCCGGCTGATCCGCATCGCCGCCGGCGAGGAGGATGCCGACCTCTACATGCGCGCCCAGCGGCTCGCCCTCATTACCGGCCACGGCCTCTACTGGGATCGCCCGCCGCTCGGCGGAGCCCCGCTGGTCGCGAGCACGCCGGTGCAGTTCGTCGCCGTCGACCAGGGCGCCGCCCCGCCCCGCGCCGAGGGGCTCGTCGACCTCGCCGTCGACCTCCCCTCCCTCTCGCAGGCCGACAAGCTCGCCGTGTGGAGCGCCTGCGGGCCGGCGCTGCCGGCGATCGACGGCCCGGGGGCCGACCGGGTCCTCGCCGGCGCCCGTCTGGCCGACCTGCTGGCGGCGGCCGAGCATTGCCCGAAGGACGCCGCCTCCGCCTGCGCCCGGATCCGCGAGCGGGCGCGGACTCGCCTCCAGGGCGACGCGCAGCTGCTCCGCCAGCCCTACGGCTGGGCTGACCTCGTCCTCGCCGACCGGCCGCTTGCGCTGCTCCGCGCGATCATCGCCGAGATGCGCGCCCGCGACGGCCTCCTCGCCGGCGGCGAGCGGCGGGCCAAATATGGCGGGCTCGGCCAGTCGATCCTGTTCCACGGGCCGCCCGGCACCGGCAAGACCATGGCCGCCCAGGTGATCGCCGCGGAGCTGCAGGTCGACCTCGTCCGGGTCGACTGCGCCTCGACCATCTCCAAATATATCGGCGAGACCGCGAAGAACCTGCGGGCGATCTTCGGCCGGGTGCAGGGGACGGGCGCGCTGCTGCTGTTCGACGAGGCCGACGCCCTCTTCGCCCGGCGCACGGAGACGCGCGACGCGCTCGACCGGCACGCCAACGCCGACACCAACTACCTCCTCCAGCTGATCGAGGATTTCGACGGCGCGGCGATCCTCACCACCAACAAGAAGGAGAATGTCGACCCCGCCTTCATCCGCCGGATCCGCCACATGGTCGATTTCGGCGCGCCGGGCGAGAAGGAGCGCCGAAGCCTCTGGCGCCGGCACGTCGCGGCCCTGTCGGACGCCGAAGTCGCGGAGGCGAGGCTGGAGGGCTGGTGCGCCCGCCTCGCCTCACTCGACCTCAGCCCGGCCCAGATCAAGGGCGCGGCGCTCACCGCCGCCTTCCTCCGGGACGGGGACGGCCGCGCGGCGCCGGCCTTCGCCGACCTCGTCACGGGCGTGGAGCGCGAGCTGGCGAAGGAGGGGCGCGCCCTCGACCGGCGGGTTCGAGCGGAGCTGGCCAGCCATGACTGAGCCGCGCCTGCCCCTGCACATCCGGCGCCTCGTCGTCAGGGCGCCCAGCGCGGAAGCCGCGCAGGCGGCGGCCGCCGAGTTCGCGGCCGCCGTCCCCGCCGACGTCCCGGCGCGCGGCCTTGCCGGCCGCCTGCGCCTCGCCGCCGCCGGAAGCGCCCCGGGCCGCGCCGCCGCGGGGGCGCTGTCGGACGCGCTGGGAGGAGGCGGCCATGGCTGACGCCGCCTTCCCGCCCGGCGCCCGCAACCTGCCCGGCGCCTTCGTCCAGCTGATCCCGGACATCGTCCTGTTCACGCCGAACATCGTCCTCTTCCAATACAATCCGGCCAAGATCACCCGCGGCCTGACGCCGTGGAATCCGTTCGACACCACCACCTCCGCCCAGGGCGGCGCGGCGCCCGACGTCAGCCCCAACCCGCCCGACGAGAAGATCAGCTTCGATCTGTTCCTCGACGCCGCGGACCCGGCCCAGGTCGACAATCCGATCAACATCGCCACCGGCGTCGCCTCGCGGATCGCCGCGATCAAGAAGCTCGCCAAGCCGAGCCAGGGCCTGATCGGCGACCTCGTCAAGAGCGCCGCCAGCCTCGTCGGCAAGGGCGGCGAGATCGCCCATCGCCCGACCGTGCCGATCACCTTCCTGATCTTCGGTCCGGGGCTGATGCTGCCGGTGCGCCTGACCTCGCTCAGCATCGAGGAGACGATGTTCACCGGCCTGCTCTATCCGATCCACGCCAAGGTGACGGTCCAGCTCCAGGTGCTGACCCCGAACCTATTCCGCTGCCGGGAGGGCTTCCTCTCCGACCTCGCCATCGCCTGCTGGAACCTCAACGAGCTGCAGGAGGACCTTCTCGCCGTCGCCAATCTCGTCAACACCGGCTTCGACATAGCCGGACTGGTCCAGGGCTAGCCATGGCCGTCTTCGATCCCAAGAGCCGCTACGTCAGGTACGCGACGACCGAGCCGGCCACCGACCGCAAGGGCCGCAGCGTCGCCGCACTCACCCCGGCCGAGGTCCCCGACCAGGGCGAGCTGGGGCAGCATCGCAAGAAGGCGCACCAGCGGCTCGACCACCTCGCCCATTATTATCTTGAGGACGCCGCCGCCTTCTGGCGGATCGCCGAGGCCAACGGCGCCCTCCTTCCGGACTCCCTTGCCGAGGCCGAGCGGGTGATCATCCCGCAGCGGCGGGGCGGCTGATGCCCGGCGGCTTCGTCATCGCGCACACGGCGGCCAACACGCCGCTCGACACGACGCTCGCCGACGCCGTCGCCGAGATCCGCGTCGAGCAGGAGCTCTCCAAGGCGACCAAATATGCCGTCCGCTTCGAGGAGGACATCTGCCAGGGCCGGCCCACCGCCCTTTCCGCCCAGTCGCTGCAGCCCGGCGAGATCCTCGCGGTGCTGGTCAAGGACGAGCACGACCAGTCGGTCTGCCTCGTCCGAGGGCCGATCACCAAGCTCAAATCCTCCTCGGTCCTCGGCGGCCCGGGCAGCTGGCTCGAGGTGCACGGCGAGGATCGCCGGATCGAGATGGACCGCACCGCCGTCACCTCGGCCTGGGCGGGGACCGCGACCAACATCGTCAGCGCCATCCTCCAGAACCACCATTTCGCCCTCGACGTCCGCGACAGCGACGCCATCACCTTCGAGGACGGCACCCGCTCCCTGAACCAGAGCTCGCCCGACCTGCGCGTCGTCAACGACCTCGCCCGTCGCCTCAACTACGAATTCTGGATCACCTACACGGTCGCCGCCCGCGCCTCGACGACCGCGAACTTCGACATCACCGAGACCGCGGCCTTCAAGCCGTCTCCCGACTATGGCGGCCCCGGCGGGGTCGAGTTTCCCTCGCCCGCGCCGACGCTCGACATGCTGACCGGCACGGGCGAGAAGGTCCTCCGGCTCAACGTCCCCGAGGGCCAGTGCCGCAACATCCGCTCGTTCGACCTCGACGTGGACGTCGAGAAGGCGACCGCGGCGCTGATCCACGGCATCAACGACCGCAGCGGCGAGGACGACGAGCATGAGGCGGCGGTCGAGCAGCCGCCGGTCGACCCGGAGGGCCAGGAGGCCCAGGCGACCCTCGCCCGCTTCCACGTCACGCGCACGATCAACCATCCCGGCGCGGGCAGCGCGGAGGACCGCGGCGCCGACGCCAGCGCCACGCTCGCCAGCGAAAGCTGGTTCATCACCGCGCGGGCGAGCACCAGCGCCCATCTCTTCCCCGGCGTCGTCCAGGCCCACGAGATCGTGCGCGTGGAGGGGACCGGCTTCGTCCACAGCGGACGCTACCAGGTCTCGAAGGTCCTCCACGTGGTCAATGCATGGGGGCACCTCATGGACCTCACCCTGCGGCGCAACGCCCTTCCGGAGGCGCTCTATGGTTGAGGAATATCTGGAGCGGCTCACCGAGATCGTCGCCAGCCGCTACTTCGGCAAGTTCCGCGGCCGCGTCGTCGACAATCAGGATCCGCAGAAACGGGGCCGGCTGCAGGTGCAGGTGCCGGCGATCATGGCCGACCAGGCGATCTGGGCGCTGCCCTGCGTGCCGATGGCCAATCCGGACGGCTCGGGCTTCTTCTCGATACCCGACGTGGAGGCCAATGTCTGGGTCGAGTTCGAGGCCGGCAATCTCGATTTCCCGATCTGGGTGGGCTGCTTCTGGGCCGACGACGCCGTCGCCGCGGCCGACGCGGTGCCGGCGGTCAAGTTCTGGAGGACGAAGAGCTTCGTCCTGCGCATCGACGACGATGCCGGCGAGCTCACCATCGAGAAGACCGACGGCGGCGGAAAGCTCACCATCTCGGCAAGCGAGGTGGCGGCCGAGGCGAGCTCCGTCCTTCAGACGGCCGGCGCCCGCAAGACCAAGCTCAGCCAGGCGAGCTTCGACGTCCTCGACGGCGCGCTGACGGTGGTCTGATGTCGGGCGGCCTCCTCACGATGCCCGCGGGGGTCCAGGACGGGACGGCGGTTCCGGCGACGGCCTTCGTCAGCCCCAACACCCACGTCCAGACGCAGATGGGCTTCGCCGCGACGGCCGCCGACGTGGTCCAGTTCCCGGGGCCGAGCACCGTCGGCAATTGGATCGTTCCCAACCAGCACGTGCTGATCGGCGGCGTTCCGTCGATCGGCCAGGGCTGCGCCGGCCAGGCGATCGTCCCGGGCACGCCGCCCGTGCCGAGCCCGATGACCATCGCCACGCCCGATCCGCACGTGACGGGGAGCTGAGCCATGGCCGCCTTCGACCACTTCGCCTATCCGCTCGCGATCGACCGCGGCCTCGGGACGATCGCCGAGCAGGACGATTATTCGGCCTATATCCGCGCGCTCGTGATCCAGACGATCATGACCGCGCAGGGTGAGCGGATCAACCGGCCGGAGTTCGGCGCGTCCATCCGGCGTCTCGTCTTCTCGCCGCTCAACGTCGGCGTCGAGCGCTTCGTGCAGACCATCGTCCTGCAGGCGCTCAACCGCTGGCTGTCGCGCTACATCCGCACCACCGAGGTGCGGGTCAGGGTCGCGGAGGAGACCCTTCTGGTCGAGATAGACTATGTCCTCCTCGCGGAGGGCGAGGAGCAGTTCCTGTCGATGGAGGTGACGGCCTGATGGTCCTCGTCCTCGACCGCCGCGGGCTGCTCTGCGACCAGACGACGCCGCGCCTCACCGGCATCGACTTCGTCCAGGTCGTCGATCCCGCCGACCAGACCGAGCTGCTCGTCTTCTTCGTCGTCGAGCCGGACCTCGTCGTCACGGCGGACGGGCCGCCCAAGGTCTTCATGGTCGATCCGGCCACCCTGCCGCTGGCGTTCGGAGGCGCCGTGACGGCGACGGCCGTCGGCGGGGGCGAGACGGCGGCGCTGATGACGCCGCTCCAGGCCGAGTATCGCAAGGTGCCGATCGGCGGCGGCCAGCGTATCGCCCTCCATCTGAAATTCTCGCGCCCCGGCGATTTCTCCAACTACCGGCTGAACGTCGCCCACCCGGCGATCGACCCCTTCTTCAACGACGTCCTCTTCTCGTTCAAGCAAGGCTGCGACACCGGCTTCGACTGCGAGCCCGACTGCGAATGTCCCCCCGCGGCGCCGCGCGACGTCGAGATCGACTATCTCGCCCGCGACTTCGAGAGCCTGAACAGCGCGCTGAACGACTTCGCCGCGCGCTATTATCCCGAGTGGGGAGAGCGGGTCACCGCCGATTTCGGCGTGATGATCCAGGAGCTGGCCGCAGCGCTCGGCGACGAATTCTCCTACATCCAGGATCGCTACGCGCGGGAGATGCACCTGCCGACGGCGACCCAGCGCCGCAGCCAGATGCGACTCGCCCGGCTGGTCGACTACGTGCCGGATCCGGGCTCGAACGCGGCCTGCCTGCTCAGCCTCGACCTCGTCGACCAGCCGCTCACCTCCGCTGCCCTCGTCTTCAAATATGGCGACCGCCTCGCCTTCTGGGCGATCCCCGAGGGCAAGCCCGCAATCCCGTTCGAGCTCGGCGACGGCCTGCGCGACGGCGGCCGCCTCACCGCCCACGCCGCGTGGAACGCGATGCCGCTGCACATGGCGGATCCGGGGGAGCCCTGCCTTGCCGCCGGCGCCACCGAGCTGCTGCTCGCTCCCGCGGGCGCGAACAACCGCCTGCCGCTCAACAGCCAGATCCCTCCGGGCGGCGCGCTCGGCGGCCAAGCCTGGGTGGGTCGGACGATGATCCTCTGGTCGCGCCCGGCCGACCTTGGCCTGCCGGTCCGGGCGTGGCCGGTGACGATCACCGGCGTCGACTGGAACGTCGTCGATCCGCTGATCCCCTTCTCCCCCGGCAACCCTACCCGCCTGACCCGGTTGCGCTGGGCGCCCGAGCAGGCGCTGCCCTGGGCGCTGCGCATCACGGAGACACGGCTGCTCGGCAACGTCGCCCCCGCCCGCGCCGGGCTAACCATCGAGGAGCGCTTCCGCATCGGCCCGGCGGAAGCGGCCCCCGCCTCCGCAGCCGCACTGCCCCGCGCCGTCGAGCGCCAGGGACCCACCGCCGGGGAGTGCTGCGAACGGAGCCTGGCCCTGCTCTACGGCCTCGCCGGCAGCGAGGAGCAGGGCATCGCCCATATCGGCGAGCACAGCCTGCGCAGCTTCCGGATCCCGGAGGTGCGGCTGACCCAGGACGCGGCGGTGGGCACCCCGCCGGAATGGGACTTCACGCCCAGCCTCCTCTCCGCCGATCCCGACGACCGGGTGTTCACCCTCGATCCGGGGATGTGGCGGCCGATCGTGCGCTACCAGCGCAACGGCGATTTCGTCGTCCACGCCGATTATGCCGGCGACCGCGGCTTCACCCTGCGATTCGGCGGCGGCGATTTCGGCCGCGAGCCGGAGGACGGCGCGGTCTTCACCCTCGCCTACCGCACCGGTCACGGCGCGCGCTCCAACGTCGGCCCGGGCGCGGTGATGTCGGTCGATCCGCCGGTCGGCGCGAGGGCCCCCGCATTGCTTCCGGTGGCCGCGGTCCGCAACCCGCTCGCGGCGACCGGGGGCGTCGAGCCGGAGGGCGCGGAGACGATCCGCCAGAACGCCCCGGAATTCTACCGCGCCATGCCGCTCAACGCGGTCCGCGACCTCCACTTCAAGCAGATCGCCGAACGCGATCTCGCCTGGGCCCAGCGCGCCGGGGCCCGCACCCGCTGGACCGGCAGCTGGCTTCGTCACTTCGTCACCGCCGATCCGCTCGACGCCTTCGCCTACACGCCGTCGCAGCGCACCGAGTTCGCCAACCTCGTCGATTCGATCCGCATGGCCGGGCGCGACGCGGGCATCCGCGACCCCCTCTATCTCTCGCTGGACCTCGAGATCAGCTTCTGCCTCGTCCCCGGCCAGCATCCGGGCGACGTGCGCGAGCGGGTGGTCGAGGCCCTGACCGGCACCGGGCCGGGCAAGCGCCCGTTCTTCGACCCGGACAATTTCACCTTCGGCCAGCCGCTCCGCCGCGCCTCTCTCGAAGCGGCCGTTCAGGCCGTTCCCGGCGTGCTCGGCGTCACCGGCATCTGCCTCAGGCGCCGCGGCACCGCCGCCTGGGCGAAGTTCGAGGATACGGAGGTGCCGGTGGCGATGAACGAGATCCTCCGGGTCGACAACGATCCCGCCCATCCCGAACGCGGCACCCTTCGGGTGCGCGTCAGCGAAAGCGCGCTCGGCGATGCCGGCTGCGCGTGCTGCACGCCATGAGCTGCCTCGCCTGCGCCCTTCGCACCGACGCGTCGCTCGCCAGCGGCTGCGCCTGCGACTGGGAGATCTACCCGCCCTGCGACACCGTCCCGCCCGGCCTTGCCGCCTTGCCGCCCCAGGCCCTGGGCTTCCCGCAGATCCGCGAGCATCTCCTGTCGACCGCCGGCCAGCGCACCGAGCTCGCGGGATGGAGCGCGCGCGCCGACGACGATCTCGGCGTCATGCTGCTCGAAAGCTGGGCCTACGTCTTCGACATCGTCCAATTCTACAATCGCCGGCTCGCCTCGCGCGGCTACGTCCGCACCGCGCCGGACGCCGCGTCGCTCCATCGCCTCACCGCGCTGATCGGCTACCGGCCGCGTCCCGCGGTCGCTGCGGCGATCACCCTGGCGGCGATCGCCGAGAACAAGGGTCCGGCCGAGATCCCCGCCGGCACCCGCCTCCGCAGCAAGGGGGTGCCCGGAATTCCCCCCCAGGTCTTCGAGACCGCCGCCGCCGCCGTCGCCGATCCGCGCCTCAACGAATGGGAGCTCGCGCCGGTGCGCCCGGCGACGTTCGACGGCCTCGTCGCCTTCGCGCCGCGCGCGCCGGGCGTGCTGGCAGGCCAGACCGTCGCCTTCGTCCTCAACGGCGCGGCGGCGGGCGGGGCCCGAGTCCTCGAGCTGCGGCCCGAGCGAATGCCCGACGGCGCCGACTACCGGGTCGCGACCTTCACCTCGGTCCCCGCCGGGCTTGCCGGCCAGCCGCTCGCCTCCATAGAGGTGCGCATCCTCACCCAGAGCGCGGGCCCGACCCGCTTCTCCCCGCTGACCGGGACCGCGCCCGTCGCCACCTATCGCAGCGAATGGGTGCTCGACGGAGTCTACCCGCAGATCGCCCCGGGCGACATCCTCGTCCTCGAATATGAGGGCGGCTTCACGGCGACTCCGGTGAATGCCGTCGCCCTTGCCGACATCGAGCTCGGGATCACCGGCCACAGCGTCGCGGGCAAGGCGACGAAGCTGACCTTCCCGGCCATGCTGGCGATGACCCGCGTCCACTTCCGGGCGATGCCCGCCGGCCCGCTCGTCAACCCCGCCCTCTCCGAGCTGCCCGTCGAGACCCTGGTCGCCACCCTTCCCGGCAAGGGGCCGGCCGCCGCCCTCGGCGACGCCGCGCCTCCCGCGGAGCTCGTCGTCTCCGGCGCCCGCAGCGGCGGCATCGCCCTCGCCGGGTCGGTGGAGGTGAACGCGCGGGGCGCGCCGCTGCTCGAGGCGACCTCCATCACCGAGCGGAGCGTCGACACCCTGGCGACGCCGATCCGCTATAACGGCAACGTCATCGAGGCGACGCGGGGCGAGACGGTGCGCGGCGAGGTGCTCGGCTCCGCCGTTTCGTCCCGGCCGTGGCAGAGCTTCCGGCTCCGCAAGAAGCCGCTCACCTACCTCCCCGACGCCACGGCCCCCGGCGGCGCCGCGCCGGAGCTGGAGGTGCGGGTCAACAACATCCTGTGGGAGCGGGTGGACAGCTTCTTCGGAGTCCCGGCGGGTCGCGCCGTCTACGTCGTGCGCCACGACGACAAGGAGGAGACCGACATCGTCTTCGGCGACCTCACCCGGCCGCCGACGGGGGTGAACAACGTCACCGCAAGCTATCGCTGGGGGGCGGGCAAGGCGGTGCCGCCGCCCGGCACGCTGGTCCAGCTCGCCGATCGCGTGCCCGGCCTCGCTCGCCTCGTCGCGCCGCTCGAGGCGCGGGGCGGCGCCGACGCGGAGGCGCCCGAGGATCTGCGCGACAACGCGCCGCGCTCAACCCTCACCTCGGGCCGTGCCGTCTCGGTCGCGGACTATGCCGCCATCGCCTCGGCCTATGCGGGCGTGACGACGGCGCAGGTGCAGTGGGTGTGGGTGCCGGGCGCGCAAAGGGCCGGCGTGATGGCCTGGATCGTCAACGACGGCGGCGACGTCTCGACCGACCTGGCGGCGGCCTTGAGGGAGGCCGGCGACCCGCTCATCTCCGTCACCGTCGCCCCGGCCGTCGCCAGCAGCCGCATGCTGACGATCGAGATCGTCGCCGATCCCGCCTTCCTGCCCGACCAGGTCTGCGGCTCGGTCGGCGCGGCGCTCCTCGACGAGGAAGAAGGGCTGCTGGCGCCGCGCAACGCCGCGATCGGCGGCGACCTGTTCCGCAGCCGGATCGCCGAGGCCGTCGCCCGGGTCGCCGGCGTCGCCGGGGTGCGCTCCATCACCCTCGACGGGTCGGCCATGCCCGCGGCGATCTCCGCCGCACCGGGCCATTACCTGACCTTCGAGCTCAGCGTGGGGGCAGTCTGATGGCCGACGTGGATCCCGGCAGGCGCGCCGCCGACGACGGCTACGACCGCTATTATGCGGAGAAGCTGTGGAGCTGGATCCCGGAAGTCTATCGCGACGCCGACTTCACCGCCCGCGAGCCGAACGTCCTGCGCGCGCTCGTCGAGGTGATCGCCGGCGACGCCGCCGTCGCCCGGCGGGGCATCGACCGGCTCTGGGAGAACGTCTTCATCGACTATGCCGACTCCTGGGCGGTCTCCTATATCGGCGACCTGCTCGGCGCCCGGCTGCTGGGCAGCATCAACGGCCGCGGAGTCCGGGTCGATGTCGGCCGCACCCTCTTCTACCGCCGCCGCGCCGGCACGATGGTCGTGCTCGAGGAACTGATCAAGGACATCACCGGCTGGGGCGGCATGGCCGTCGAGGCGTTCCGCCGCCTGGGCCGCGACTGGCACGGCCTCGACGACGCGCCGTTCAGCCCGGAGGGGCCGCATTCGGGGACGCCGGCCGGCGGCTTCGCCAACCTGCGCGCCCGCCACAATTGCGACCGGCTCGACACGGCGTTCGACCGCTTCGCCCACCGGCCGGATTTCCGCCGCCTCGCCGGTCGGCGCGGGCGCTACGCCATTCCCCGGCTCAACATCCACCTCTACCGCCAGAAGCCGATCGAGCTACGCGATTCGATGGGCCTGAAGCTCGCCCCCAACTGGTTCAGCTTCGATCCGTCGGGCCGCGAGACGGCGCTCTTCGCCAATAACGGCCGCGCCGCCACCGGCAGCTGGGAGCCCGCCGAGATCTGGCACATGCCGGCGGCGATCACCGCCTCGCTGCTCGACCATGCGCTGTTCCGCATCGATCCGCTGACCAGCCTCGCCGGCATGGGCCCCCGCCTCCCGTCCCTGGTCGGAGCGACGATCGAGGGCGTCCGCCAGTTCGCCGAGCTGGCGCGGCTCGACGTCGGCGGCCCGCCCGCCTACCCGGCTCCGGCCGCCTTCCGCGCCATCCAGGCCGCGACCCGGGTCGAGCGCTGCGGCAAGTACCAGCTCTACGGCCGCGCGCTCGAAGTGGCGACCGGCGCCAGCTTCGGCGGCACGGTCGACCAGCCTCCCGAGGGCGTCGCCGCGGCTCATCTCGCTTGGCAGACGCCCGTTCCGGTCTTCCCGACCGGCGTCGACGTTCTGATCGATCCCGCCCGCGGCCTCGCCCGCACGGACGGCCAGGGCTTCTTCTTCCCACGCACCTACCATTACGGCCAGTTCGACCCGGTCGGCGCCGGCGGCTACGACCGGGGCCGCGCCATCCCGACCGGCGCGGCGGTCCTCCCGAGCGCCCAGACCAGCCTCGATCCCATCGCCGTTCCGGTGGCGAGCCTCACCGGCTTCGACGAGTTCCCGGCCTCGAAGAGCTATCAGATCCAGGGCCAGGTGGCGCCGTTCAAGCAGCTCGTCTGGCAGGCGCGCAACTTCACGCGGCCCTACGTGCTGCTGACCCGCGCCGCCGGCGCCCCGAGCCGAGCCGTCCTCGCCGCCGCGCCGCTCGACGGTTCGAAGCCGGTCGACGACCCGGCCAACCTCAGGACGATCGAGATCGACGGGCTGTGGCTGAACGTCGAGCAGGCGAGCTATCCCGAGCAGGTCCTGCTCGCGCCCGACCAGGCGGCCGCCCCGGTCGTCACCACCCTCGTCCTCGACGGCACCGTCGCGCCGATCGCCCGCGTGACGCTGCGCAACGTCACCCTCGATCCGGGCGGCGAGCGGGCGAGGCTGCTCCCCTGCCGGGCGGTCGCCATACCCTATGTTCGCCTCCTCATCCGCGGCGAGGTGCGCGAGCTGGTGATCGAGCGCTCGATCGTCGGCCCGATCGAGGAGTTCCAGGCGGCCGACGACCCCTGCTCGGCCGGCAAGGTCCGGATCGTCGATTCGATCGTCCAGAGCATCGATCCGGCCCAGCCCGCCATCCTGCTGCGTTCCGGCGCCCTCGAAATCACCCGCTCGACCGTGTTCGGCTCGATCGACGTCAACCGGCTCGAGGCGAGCGAGCTGCTGGTCACCGGCAACGTCGTCGCCGCCGACAACCAGCACGGATGCTTCCGCTTCAGCGCCGCGCCGGCGGGCCCCGCGCTCCGGCTGCCCCGGCAATACGAATCGCACGTCCTCCAGGACGGCATCCCGCCCCACGTCTTCGAATCCCAGAGGTTCGGGCAGCCCGGCTTCGCGCAGCTCAGCGCGACCGCGCCGGCGGCGGTCCAGACGGGCGCGGAGACGGGGTCCGAGATCGGCGCCTTCAGCCGCGTGCTGGCGCCGATCCTCGCCGCCGACCTTCGCACCAAGCTCGACGAATATATGCCGCTGAACACCATCAGCGGCCTGGTCTACGAAAGCTGAGGGGGCCTCCCATGCATGCCATCGACGTCACCCGCCACCTCTTCCAGCCCGGCAAGCATTATTCGGGCCTGCTCCATTATCAGGGCAGCGTCCTGCTCGATTCCGAGCAGAACGAGGGCGCCTACATCCAGCAGGAGGAGAACCGGCGGACTCTGACCGACCTCCTGGTCACCAGCGGCTCCCCCGACGACGGCCTGAAAATCGGCGCGCTTACGCCGGCCCCGGCGGGCTATGATTTCGAGCTGGCGGCGGGCGTCTTCTACCTCGGCGGCCTGCGCCTCGACGTCGATGCGCCTGAGCGCTTCCTGCTCCAGACGGACTACCTCCAGCTCCGCGACAAGACGGCGCAGGCTCTGCCGAACGACTGGCTGAGCGCCGCCCAGGACGCGATGCCGCCGGCGCCGCCGGTCGCCGCCCGCACCGACCTCGTCTGGCTCGAAGCCTCTGAGCAGGCGGTGACGGGGGCGGAGGACGCCGAGACCATCGAGGTCGCGCTCGAGGTGGAAAGCTCGGCGCGGCTCCGGCCGACCCGCAAGGTCCACCTTTTCACCGGCAATCCCTCGAACAACTGCACCGACGCCTTCTCGGCTCTGATCGCCAGCCTTCAGGCCGGCGGCAAGCTCAGCTACGACGCGGAGACGGCGGAGCTGAGGTCCAACCGCCGGCTGGCCGTCGACTTCGTCGACACCGGGCCCACGCCGGATCCCTGCACGCCGCCGGTGCGGCGCGGCTTCCTGGGCGCCGAGAACGAGACGATCCAGGTGAGGGTGATCGCCGACAACCGCTTCGTGTGGAGCTACGGCAACGCGGCGCCGCTCTACCGGGTGACTCTGGCCGGCAACACGATCGATTTCCTCACCCAGCCTCGCGACGAGCTGATGCGACCGCTGGTCGGCGACGTGATCGAGCTGATCCGCTGCGACGCGATCCTGCCCAACGGCCAGACGGTCGGCGAGCGGCACGGCCTCTTCTACCTCGTCCAGACGCCCTACGATCCGGGCAACGGCACCGTCGTCCTCGCCAACGGACCGGCGGCGACGCCGTTCTTCAACGACACCGCCCGCGCGGCCACCCTGGCGGCCGCCCTCGGCGTCGACGCGCCCGACGGGCATCTCTACGCCCGAGTCTGGCGCGGCGAGACGATCGCCGCCGCGCCGATCGGCAAGGCCGTCGCCCCGCCGCCCGGCGTCCCGCTCGGCGACACCGGCATCGTCGTGAGCTTCACCGGCGACGGACCGGTCGGCGACAGCTGGACCTTCTCGGTGCGGCCGAACACGCCCGAGATCATCGTCCCCTGGGAGATGCGCCGGCCCAGTCCGCCGTCGGCGCCGCGCCGCTACATCACTCCGCTCGGCCTCATCCGCTGGACCGGCGTGGCCGGCGCCGCGCCGGTGTTCCACGATTGCCGGCGGCGCATCCGCAAGCTCGCCAACGCCTCCGGCTGCTGCGAGGTGACGGTCGGCGACAACCAGGAAAGCTTCGGCGACGTCGACACGATCGCCGAGGCGCTGGCGCGCCTGCCCGACAGCGGCGGCAAGATCTGCCTGCTGCGCGGCGTCCACCGCGAGAACGTCCTGATCCAGGATCGGGAGAATATCGTCCTCGAAGGGTGCGGCGCGCTCACCCGGCTGCTCCCGGCCGCCCCCGGGCCGGGCAAGCCGGTCGTCGCCATTCGCGACAGCCGCTCGATCACGATACGCAATTTCACCGTCGAATCGCTCGAGGCGATCGCCATCGCCGTCGACGACACCGGCACCGGCGCGTTCGGCCAGGAGACGGAGTCGATCCGGATCGATTCGATGACGCTCCTCACCCGCGACGCGCCGGCGGTGCTGTTCAACGGCGGCGCCCGCCTCTCTGTCGAGAGCTCGAAGGTCCTCATCGATCCCATTCTCGCCGGGCCGACCGGCGCCGGCGGCACGGGTTCCGTCAACGGCCTCACCAGCGCGATCGTCGTGCTCGGCAGCGACATGCGGCTGGAGCGCAACGCCCTCACCGCGCTCGGGCCCGAGGAGCGGGTGCCGCTGCCGATGGGCGGCGTCCACGTCATGGGCGGAAGCGAGCGGGTGGAGATACGCCGCAACCGCATTCGCGGCGGCGGCGGGGCCGGGATCGTGCTGGGCAGCGTCGCAATGGTCCCCGCCACCGGAGCGGCGCCCTACCGGCCCCGCCTTCCGTTCGCGACCACGGTCGACTGGTCCGAATACAGCAAGCCGCCGCAGCCGGGCGGCGGCATCGCCTACACGCTCGTCTTCTGGATCTTCGTCGTCACGCCCAACGGCTGCTGGAACATCCCGGTCACCATCCCGGTCCCGGGCGGCAACAACCCGATGCGCCCCGACGCCGATCCCTTCATCGTCCAGTGCGACATCGTCGAGAACGACATTGACGACATGGGCGAATCCGGAATCGCGCCGTTCGCTCAATTCGATCTCACCAAGGATCGGCAATATTGCGGAGTCTCGAACCTCTCGATCCGCGGCAACCGCATCCGCAATTGCGCCCGCAACCCGGCGCCGGCGCTCGTCGACGGCGAGATCGTGTACACGGGGCGGGGCGGGATCGTGCTGGGCTGGGCGGAGCAGCTCGAATGCCTCGACAACCTCGTCGAAGGCTGCGGCAGCCGCCGCTCCGGGCCGATCTGCGGCTTCTTCGCCGCCGGCCTCGCCCACGCCCGCATCGCGCGCAACCGCATCCACGACAACGGCCGGCGCATCCTCGCCATCAACGACTTCCCCGCCGTGGGCCAGCGCGGCGGAATCGTCATCCGCTACGTCGAGCCCGGCCTGGTGCCGCTCTCGACCCTCCAGCTCCCCGGTCAGGAGAGCAACGCCTTCCTGATCCAGAGCGGCCGCGAGGCGCTCGCCGTCCACGGCAACCAGGTGAGCACGCCGGAAGGCCGCGCGCTGGAGGTCACCGGCGCCGGCGCCATGTCGATCAGCGACAACCAGCTCGCCTCGCTCGGCGCCGCGGCGGCAAGCACCTTCTGGATCACCCTGTTCCTCGCCGCCCTCAACCGGTCGCCGACCGCGGGGAACCCGGCGCCGCCGCCCGTACCTGCCGGCCTCACAACCCTGTTCCAGCTCGACCCCTTGCCCACCCTGATGGGCAATGCGGTGATCTCGGTGATCAACTTCGGCATCGGCGCCGATTTCATCGACCTGCCGTTCAGCATCGGCCCGGTGCAGGACGTCCAGACCGGCGGCAACGGGACCCAGAAGCTCGCCGTCACCACCGGCCGCGTCCTCTTCTCCGACAACCAGACCCGATTCGACGGGCTGGCCCTGCCGATCACACTCGTCCCGGCGCTGATCGGGCTGATCTCGCTCGACGACGTCAAGATGGCCGGCAACCAGTGCGACGCGGACGTGCTTCTGAACGCGCTCGACCTGGCGCTGGTCCATGCCTGCGTCTTCGGCATCACCAACCAGATGACGGACAACCGCTTCAGCGAGCCGAGCTGGAAGGTGGGCGGCGCCCAGGCGCCCCAGCTTTCCGGCTTCAGCCTCGGCCTTTCGGTGCTGCAGCACCACAATTTCGGCAGCCACTGCTTCATGGCGATCGGCAAGCCGAGCCGCTCGATCCCCGGCCCCAACAGGTCCTTCGCGACGCCCGATTATTGCGACAAGGCCGCCGAAGCGGCGATGCACCTCAGCGAGAGGCTGTTCGACCATGCCGGGTCCAGCGACGCCGTCGGCTTCGCGAGCGGCAGCCAGATGGTCGCCGTTCGGGAGCGGCATTTCACCACAGGAGTGTAGAATGGTTGACACGCAGCAGGCCGACGACGGCAACGGCACCGGCACGGGCGGCGCCGATCCCATCCAGTCTCCCGGCGACCGCCTCTACGCCCTTCTCTCCGGCCATTTCGCCGGCGGCTACGACGCCGCGGCGGCCCGGCTGGCGATGGACCGCAAGCGCCGCGTCTGGCTGGAGGGCCAGGGGCGGCTGGACGCGCGGACCGACGCGGCGCTCGAGGCGCGGATCGCGAGCGGAGAGCAGCAGGCCCGAGCGCGTCTCGACGACCTCGCGGGGGCGGTGGCCACGCCGGTCCCGCAGGCGGGGGCGATGACCCTGTCGGGGCGCGTGGTGAGGGACGGCGCCGGCGTGCCCGAGCTCACCGTCTCGGCGCTCGATCCCAAGGGAAAGGCCCTGGCCTGCGGCAAGACCGGGCCCGGCGGGATGTTCCGCTTCACGGTGAAGAAGGGCGACCAGGCGGTGCTGATGGTGGCCGATGCCGGCGGCAAGCCCCTCCTCGTCGACGACCGCTCGATCCCGATCGAGCCCGGCGGGACCGCCTACCGGCTGCTCGATCTGTCGGGCGCCGGCAAGGGCGCCTGCCCCGACGGGCCCGACCTCTCGGGGCGGATCGTGATGCCCGACCTCGTCAAGCTGCCTCTGGAGGAGGCGGTGCAGGTCGCCCGGCGGCAGGGCATCGAGATCGCCAAGGTGGACGTCACGCCCGACAAGGGCCCCGACCACGTGGTCCTCAGCACCGACCCCAAGGCGGGGCGCCTCCTGGGCGACCCCCCGCGCGCCAATCTGGTGATCAGCGGGCCCCAGCGCAGCGCCGTGGACGTCGGCACGGTCGGCGCGGTGATGAAGGCGCGCGACGACATCAAGGTGCCCGACGCGACCATCGACCGCGCCGTGGCCGGCCTCCGCCAGCAGAACGTCACCACCGCCGACGACATGAAGAAGCTGGCGCGAAGCACCGATCGCCGGGTCGCCTCGATGACCGGCCTCGCCGAGGAGGATGCAGGCATGCTGCGGCGCGCGATCGGCCACGTGCTCAAGCAGATCACCGGCCTGTCGAGCTGAAGTGGGGACCTACGCCGCCCCCGCCGCGGCCGCCGCAAAGGCGCGCGCCCTCCCGGCCGCCGGGCCGGCCCGGCCCGCAGCGGCACCGATCCAGGCGAAGCTCGAGGTCGGGCCGGCGCACGACCGGTTCGAGGCCGAGGCGGACCGGGTGGCGGGCAGCATCACCTCGTCCGGAGGGCCGGCGGCAGCGCCGGCCATCTCGCCCCTCCCCGCCCCCGGCGCGGCGAGCCGCCGGGCGGTGCAGCGCGAGGAGAAGCGGCCGATCGAGCAGCGCGAGAAGAAGGAGGATCCCAAGGCCAAAGAGCTCGGCCAGCTGCTGCAGCGCCGCGCCGACCCGCGCCCGAAGCCGCTGCGCAAGCCCGACGAGGAGACGCTCCAGACGAAACCCGCCTCGCCCCCGCCCAAGCCCAAGAGCGGGAAGCAGGAGCCCGATCTGCTCCAGACCAAGCCGCTCGCCGGCACCCTTCAGCGCGACAATGTCGACGACGACACCGTCCTCGAGACCTCGATCCAGGCCAAGCCGCTCGACGGCGCGGTCCAGCGCGAGACGGTGGTGGCGCCCGCGACGCTCCAGCAGGCGGAGCCGGAGAAGAAGGAGCCGCCCGCCCCCGCCCCGGTGCAGCGCGAGGCGACGTCCGCCGCCGGCTTCACCGCGCCCGCTTCGGTGGAGAGCGGCATCGCCGCGATGCGCGGCGGCGGCCAGCCGCTTCCGGGCGACGTGCTGAGCTACATGGAGCCGCGCTTCGGCCGCGATCTTTCCGGCGTCAGGGTCCATGACGGGGCGCGGGCGGGCGACCTTGCAGGCGCGGTCCACGCCAAGGCCTTCACCATCGGCCAGGACATCTTCTTCGGCCCGGGCCAGTATCAGCCGTCGACCACGCCGGGCCGCAGCCTGCTGGCGCACGAGCTCACCCACACCGTCCAGCAGAGCGGCGGCTCCTCGCGCGCCCAGCCGCAGCGCATCCAGCGCGTGCCGTCGCCTCCGACCGCGCCGCCGACCGCGCCCGCGCCGACGCCGGGGGCGCCCTTTCCGCACGCCGTGGGGACCATCCGGATCGATCCGGCCGGGCCGGTGCTGGAGTTCAACGCCCTGCCCGTCCCTCAGATCGGCGGCGTCTGGAAGGGGGAGCAGCCCGGCGCCACGCCCAACGGGTCGCGGCCCAGCATCGCCGCGGTCGGAAGCGGTGGCCCCTGGCGCTACACGGGCAAGACCCGCCGCGGCTCGGACACGGCGCGGCAGAAATGGCTGCGCGAGCTGCGCGGCTCGGCCGCCGCGGTCAAGACCAAGATCGAGGACCGGGTCCGGACCTCCCCCTCCGGCATCATCCGCGACGGCCAGGAGATATGCTACCTCAAGTCCGCGGCGACCAGCGGGGCGGGCCTCAACTTCCTCCTGATCGGAACCTCGACGCAGCTCTCGACGACGGACGAGATCCTGCTGCCGATCTGGAACGCCGCGGGCGGCGCCACCCTGTTCGACGTCGACCATATCCACGAGCTCCAGCTCGGCGGCGCCGACGCCTTTCCCAATTTCTGGCTGCTGGAGCAGGGCACCAACCGGTCGTCCGGCTCCAACATCGCCAGCGCGATGAAGGCGGATTTCGACGCGATCGTCGGCGCGGCGCGCACCGCCGGCTTCTTCACCGCCAACAGCCTCGCCGAGCCGGTCTGGGACACGATCCGCGGCTCCGGCGCGGGCGGAGCGGCGAGCGCGCCGGGCGCCGCCCCCGGCACCCCCGCGGCCGCGGCGACGCCCGGAACCGGCGCCGTTCCGGCCGCCCCCTCGCCCGCGGCCGGGGCGGCGCCGGCCGCGAGCTCGAGCTGGACGGTCCAGTATCTGGGCAAGCGCACCGTCCCCACCAGCGGCACCAGCGACAGCTGGACGAAGCAGAACATCATCGACGGCACCCACCTCGCGCAGCTGGTCCCGCTGTCGCAGGCCGAGATCATGCAGCGCGGCCTCGTCTACGCCGCCAACCCCACCCGCGTGACCGCCTCCTTCTACGCGCTCGACAATGCCCGCGGCGGCTTCTACCGCCAGGTCGACTACAGCAATCCCGGCAACGTCCGGGTGACCGACAACATCCCCAGCGGCAGCGCGGGGAGCGGCACGGCGAGCGCCGGCGCCAACCAGTTCTACCGCGGCTTCTCGGTCGGCGCCGGCGGAATCACGATGGCGATGACGCCGCCCACCGGCACCTCCGAGCCGCAGCGCGCCCTGCTCGGCTCGAACATCCCGCTCTCCCCCGGACAGGTGATCGCCACGGTGCGGGGCCAGCCCTTCACCTCGACCGGCAAGATCACCCAGCCCGCCTTCGGGATCAACATCAAGTGGCACCCGGACCTCGGCTATGGCGGCTATGCCGACCGCGCCTGGATAAACGAGCTGATGGGCCGGCTCAGCATCCACGGCGCCAGCCCGATCGCGGTGCAGGAAGCGGGGCTCTCGCCGCAAGGCGACATCTTCGCGACCGGCGAGATCCTCGCCACCAAGGCGCTGTTCCCGAACCTGCGCATCCCGATCATGCTGCGCGGCAACGAGGTCTTCGTCCGCTTCCCGATCCCCACCGACCGGCTGAGCTTCGGTCCGGTCAGGATCACCGACGCGGCGATCGACATAGGCTTCGGCGAGCACGGCATCTTCCTCGGCGGAAGCGCCACCGTGGTGGTCGACAATGTCGGCTCGGGCACGATCACGGCGCGCACCACCGCCGACGACACGATCCTCGAGGGCACGTTCAACTTCACCTTGAACTTCCTCAACCCCGCCTCGGCGCGGCTGCGCTACTCGATGGCCAACGACACGCTCGACCTCACCCTCAACGCAGGGGTGCGGGAGGGGGTGCTGCCCGGAGTCACCTCGGGCACGGTCACCGGCCACTTCTCCCGCGACGTCGTCGAGCTCGGCGGGACGCTGAACCTCGCCCCGCCGCTCGCCGGCTCCACCGTCACCGTCGGCTACACCCGGGAGACCGGGCTCACCATCGCCGCCACCAACATCCCGCTGCCCGTCTCCAACATCCCGGGCATCACCGACGCCACCTTGTCGGCGCGGGCCAATTACAATCCCGACGACGGGCAATGGCGCCTCTCCGGCACCGGCAGCGCGCGCTTCAGCATCCCGCCGGCGACCGGCATGCTGACCGTCAGCCTCGACGGGCCGGTCGTCACCATCCACGGCACCGCCGCCTTCCAGCAGGGGATCGCCTCGGGCTCGCTCGAGGTCAACGCCACCAACGCCCGGCTCGACGAGGCCGGCCAGCCGGTGCCGGGGCAGGTCGCCAACGCCTTCACCATCACCGGACGCGGCTCGGCTTCGCTGCGCTTCGGAATCCTCACCGGCACCGCCGGCATCGAGCTGACCCGCGACGGGCGGGTCATCGTCAGCGGCGAGATCGCCCTTCCGCCCACCCACGAAGTCTTCGCGCGGCGAAGCTACAATCGCGAGCTGCTCCACGTCGCGCCGCCCGAATTCCCCATCTGGGGCGTGTCGCTCGGCGGAATCGGCATCGGCATCTTCGCCTTCTGCGACGCGCGGCTGAGCTTCGACGCCTTCGTCGGCCCGGGCACGCTCCAGAACACCGCCGTCCACGCCACCTTCGAGCTCGCCAAGCCCGAGGAGGCGGTGGTCGACGGCAACGCCTCGTTCGTCGTCCCCGCCGGCGCCGGCTTCACCCTCGACATAGGCGGCGGCCTGCGCGCCCGCGCGGCCGTCGCCTACGTCCAGGGCCGGGTCGGGCTCGACGCGCGGCTCGGCCTCCTCGCCGAGGCGCGCGCCGACGTCCACCTCCACTGGACGCCTTCGGAAGGGCTGTCGCTCACCGCCAGCGCCCATGCCGAGGCGCGCCCGCAATTCGAGGTCGGAGTCAATGCCAGCGTCACCGCCGGCGTCGACCTCCTGCTGACCTCGATCGACCACACCTGGGGCCCGTGGCGGCGCCAGCTCGGCTCCTTCGGCCCGGAACTGGCGGTCGGAGTGACCGTGCCGATCGCCTGGTCGGAACGGACCGGGCTCGACTTCAACACCGACCGGATCGAGATCACCCGCCCCGACATAGACTTCGGCGCGCTGATGACCGACGGCTTCATGCAGCTCGTCTGAACGCCACCCGCGGGCGGCGTCGAAGGTCTCCTATCGAGGCGGTCCTTCGATACGCCGGTTCGACAGGCTCACCGGCTACCCAGGATGCGCGGGGCCGTGCGTCGACCTGGGCCGATCGCGCTTTAGGCCGGCTCCTGCGTGTAGCGGGCGCGCTCCACGCCGTGCTTGCGCAGCAGGCGGGAGAAGGCCTTGCGCTCCTTGCCGGCGGCCAGAGCGGCGCGGGTGACGTTGCCGCGGTGCCGATGCATCAGCTCCTCGAGATAGTCGCGCTCGAACGCGGTGACGGCGCGCGCCTTGGCCTCGCGGAAGCCGATGGCGGGCGCGGGCTCGCGCGCCCCGGCGGCGCGGCGCGGCAGCCCCAGCGCCTCGCCGTCGCTCATGATGAAGCAATGCTCGATCGTGCTGCGAAGCTCCCGGACGTTGCCGGGCCAGGCCTGGCGCAGCAGCCAGGGCGGCAGCTCCGCGCCCAGCCGGCGCGCCCGCCGCCCCGGCGCCCGCGCGTTGAGCTCGGCGAGGAAATGCTCGGCGAGCGGCAGCACGTCGTCGGGCCGCTCCCGAAGCGGCGGAATGCGAACGGTGATTCCGGAGAGGCGGTAATAAAGGTCCCGCCGCACCCGCCCGGCGTCGAGCAGCGCATTGGGGTCGGCGTTGGTGGCGGTGACGACCCGCACGTCCGCCACGGCGTCCCGGGTGGCGCCGACCGGCCGATAGCTGCCGTCCTGGAGGAAGCGCAGCAGCGCGACCTGGCCGTGGGCGCTCAGCGAGTCGATCTCGTCGAGGAACAGCGTCCCGCCCTCCGCCACCTCCACCAGCCCCTTGCCGCGGCCCTTGGCGTCGGTGAACGCGCCGGCGGCGTGGCCGAACAATTCCTTCTCGAACAGCGAATCGGGAAGCGCCCCGGCATTCACCGGCACGAAGGGCTGCGGCGCGCGGCCGCTCAGATAGTGGAGCAGTCGGACGATCACGTCCTTGCCGGTGCCGGTCTCCCCCTCGACCAGGACGGGGACGTCATAGTCGGCCAGCCTGACGATGCGGTCGAGAACCTCGCCGAAGGGGGCGGAGCGCCCCACCACCCAGGAAGGAACCCGGGGATCGCCGCCACGCGGCGCGCCGCCGCGCGATGCGGCGGAAGTTTCGGCGCGACCCATAAGCCCCTTCCCACATCGCCTCCAACCCATGAGGCGGTGATCTTCGAGTCCCGAAACTCGAAACTTAGACGCGAATCGCGCGGCGCGTAAAGAAGAAGATGAGTCACGCTCAGGCGCCGGATGCAATAGTTGCAATCACCTCCGAGCGATTGCTTGCCCGCGCCGGCGTTCGCCTCTTCAAAAGGTGGAGCTCAAGCCTTTGGCAGGGCCCCGGCTTTCTGAAAACTAGCTTGCGCCTTGCACTGCGGTCGATGAACGATGCTTTGGTTTTACGTTTTAGTTGAGTAAGTTAGTGCATCCGCGGGCCGGGCGCCCGCCGGCGATCGGCGCGCCGGCACCGATCGCCGCGCCGCGCCGACCGCCACCTCCTCTTCACCTAATCCTTACCGCGGCGCGGCTAAGGCGGGGGCGAAGAGGGAGCAAGCATGGCCGACGATCCACTGACGAGCGCGCTCAACGAGGCCGTCGAGGAGCGGAAGGAGACGCATGACCAGATCGATGCGATCCTGGGAGCCGTCCGGGAACATCTCGGAATGGAGATCGCCTTCACGTCCCGTTACGTCGGCGAGGAACGCGAGTTCACCCATATCAGCGCCGACATCGCGGTCCCGGCGGCGCCGGGAGACCGCGAGCCGGTCGAGGGGGCCTATTGCTGGCACATCCTCCACGACCGGCTTCCGCAGCTGATCGCCAACGCGGCCGACCTGCCTTTCGCCGGCACGCTGCCCATCACCCATGCCTTGCCGGTCGGCGCCCATATCAGCGTCCCGCTGCGCCTGAAGGACGGGCGGGTCTACGGAAGCTTCTGCTGCCTCAGCCGCAGCGCCGATTATTCGCTGACGGGGCGCGATCTCGCCATCGTCCGCGCCTTTGCGGACCTGGCGAGCGCGCAGATCGAGCGCGAGGAGAAGGAGGGATCTGTTCGCGCCGATCTGACGGCCCGCATCCGGCGGGCGATCGACGGCGGGCAGCCGGCGATCCATCTCCAGCCCATTCATTGCCTCGCCACCGCGCGGACCGTCGGCGCGGAGGCTCTGGCGCGGTTCGAAGATGCCCGCGAACGGCCTCCCTCCTGCTGGTTCGCGGAAGCGGACGAGGTCGGCCTCGGCGTCGATCTCGACCTGGCGGCGGTGCGCCAGGCGGTCGCGGCCCTGCCCTACGTTCCGGCCGGCCAGTATCTTTCCGTCAACGTCTCGCCCGCCACCATCCTGTGCGGCGCGCTTCATCCGATCGTCTCCGCCGTCGCCGGGGGTGCGCTGGTTCTCGAGATCACCGAGCATTCGCGCATCGCCGACTATGCCGAGCTCCGGCGCAAGCTCGCGCCGCTGCGCAAGCATGCGCGGATCGCGGTCGACGACGTCGGCGCCGGCTATGCCAGCTTGCAGCACATCATCCGCCTCGCGCCCGATATCCTCAAGCTGGATATCGGCCTCACCCGCTCCCTCCATCGCGACCCCGCCAAGCGTGCGCTCGCACTCGCTCTCGTCAGCTTCGCCGATCAGATCGGAAGCACCATCGTCGCCGAGGGGATCGAGCGGGAGGAGGAGCGCAAGGTCCTCGCCGGGCTGGGAGTCCGCTACGGGCAGGGCTGGCTGTTCAGCCGGGCGATGCCGGTCGTCTCCGCCCAGCAGCGCATGCTGGGCGCGGACGCCGCCGCCGACCCGGCGCCGCGCCGCCGGCCGCCCGCGCTCCGCACCGCCGCAGGATGACGCCGGGCCGCTAGGCCGGCATCGCCCACGCCGCGAAAACCCTCTCCTCCAGGGGGAGAGGGAGCTCTGGGCTGAAGGTCGACACCGCCTCCGCCGAGACCGACAAGGATCGGCGCCGATTGGAAAGCGGGACACGACCGGCCGCTATCCCTCTGGAAAAGGCGGGAAAACGTCGCTAGGCTGGCCCCGCATCGGGCTTTTCCGTCCGAACCCCGGGGGGAGGTCGGCCCGATCATGACGTTCACGGCGCTCGAAGCGAATGCGCAAGGCGGGATGCCGGGCGGCTGGAGCGGCGGGTCCGGCTTCGGCAGCGGCACGACGCTCGCGGGCTGGCCGAAGGTGGCGGCGCTGGCCTCCGGCGGCTTCGTAATCCTCTCCTGGTACAGCGACTCCTCCAGTCCTTCGGCCGCGGGCTTCCCGTTGCGGGCGCAGCTCTACAACGACGCCGGCCAGCCGCTCGGCGCCCCAGTCCAGATCGCCTCGCCCAAGGACAACAATCTCCACAATTTCTCCGTCGCCGGCCTGCACGGCGGCGGCTTCGTGATCGTCCAGTCCGAGCTCGTCGTCCGGCCGGGCCAGGAACCCGGCGAGGATCTGTTCGTGCAGATGTTCGACGCCGCGGGCGCCGCCACCAGCGCGAAGGCGATGGTCAACACGTCGACGCCGGGCAACCAGTATCTGCCCGAAATCGCGGTCCTCGACGACGACCGGTTCGTCGTCGTCTGGCACGATCAATACGGCAACTGGCCGGCGCAGACCGGCGGGGTCAAGGCCCAGATCTTCAGCCCGGAAGGGGCCAAGCTGGGCGGCGAGTTCCTGGTGCCGCCGAAGCCTGTGCTCACCCAAACGGACCCGGACGTCGTCGCGTTGCCGGGGCGCGGCTTCCTCGCCGTCTGGCAGGAGGATTACACCAGCCCGGGCGTGAGCGCCTTCCGCGGCCAGTTCTTCGACACGGCGGGCGCGCGGCTCGGCGCCACCGTCAACCTGCATAGCTGGAGCAGCAACGCCTACGCCTTCAGTCCGGAGATCATAGCGCTGCGGGACGGCGGCTTCGTCCTCACCTGGGTGGAGACCAACGGCTATAACGACGAGCGGCGGACGAGCTCCATCCAGGGCCAACTGCTCGACCGGAACGGCGCCGCGGTCGGCGACGTCTTCGAGGTCAGCGTCGACACCCAGGGCGACCGTCACGGCCCCTCCGCCGTCGCGCTCGCGGACGGCGGCTTCGTCGTCACCTGGCAGGACGCGATCGGCGACGGCAGCGGCTCGGCCATCCTCGGCCGCTTCTACGATGCGGCCGGCGAGGCCGCGGGCCTGCCCTTCGTCGTCGACACCCCGACCTCCGAGGACCAGCGCGACCCCGCCGCCGCGGTTCTGCCGTGGGGCGGCTTCGTCGTCGCCTGGGGCGATTATGGCGGCGACACGCCCGGCAATTCATCGACCCTCGCGGCGCGCCTCTTCGCCCCCGCCGGCTTCGCCGCGAAGGACGATGCGCTTTCCACCGACGAGGCGAGCGTTCGGCAGGGCAGCGTCTTCGCCGACAACGGCTCGGGCGGCGACCTCGCCCCAGCGGCGGGCAGCCCGTGGATCGTGGCGGTGAACGGCTCCGCCGCTTCGGTCGGCCACCAGATCCTCCTCGCCTCGGGCGCGCGCCTCACCCTCAACGCCGACGGCACCTATCTCTACGATCCCAGCGGCGCGTTCGACGCGCTTGCGGCGACCGGCACCGGCGGCTCGAACACGACCGCGAAGGACAGCTTCACCTACACCCTCGCCGGCGGCGGCGGCACCGCGACGGTCACCGTGACCGTCGCCGGCCTCTGGTCGGCGCCGCACGTGATCGAGGGCACCGGCGGCGACGATGTGCTCACCGGCACCCCGCTCGCCGATACGCTGCACGGCGGCGCGGGCGATGACCTTCTCAACGGCGGCCTCGGCGCCGACACGCTGGAGGGCGGCGACGGCGACGACCGGCTCGTCTTCTCCGCCGTGCAGGTCGGCGGCGGGATCGCGGCGGCGATCGGCACCCTCGACGGCGGGGCCGGCTACGACGTGCTCGATCTCTCCGGCGTTGCGCCGGTGACGGTCGGCACGATCGAGGCGAGCCCCGGCGTCTACGCGCTCGGCGTCTATGTCGGCTCGCAGCGCTTCGCCATCTCCGGGATCGAGAAGATCCTGCTGGGGGCGGCGGCCGATTTCGTCGGCCTGCCGACCCATTCCGGCCCGACGATCGAGGTCAGGGGCGGAGGCGGCGCGGACGACTTCTTCGGGACGGGCGATTACGCCCTCTACGGGGAGGAGGGCGACGACAGCTTCTTCGTCTCGGGCCGGTTCGGGGAATCGTCGACGAGCGGGCTGATCGACGGCGGCGCCGGAACCAATACGCTCAGGACCAACATCGCCTTCGCCGTCGACCTCGCCGCCGGCACCGCCGTCTCGGGCCAGGCGAGCTACGCCATCGCCAACATCCAGAACGTCGTCGCGACGACCCACGGCTACGCCTCCACCGTCGACGGCGACGAGGCGGACAATATGTTCAGCGTCCAGCCGTTCGGCGACGACGGCGCGGCGGGCGTCGCCTTCGACGGCCGCGGCGGCGACGACGTCCTGACCGGAAGCGCCGGCTCGGACTCCCTCGACGGCGGCGCCGGCGACGACCTGCTCGACGGCCGCTCGGGCGCCGACGCCATGGCCGGGGGCCCGGGCGACGACATCTACGTCCTCGACGATGCGGGCGACAGCGCGACGGAGCAGGCCGACGAGGGCTTCGACACGGTCCAGACGATCCTCGGCAGCCGCAGCGACTTCGCCCAGCTCTTCCACCTCCCCGATCATGTCGAGAGCCTCGTGGGGACGGGGACCGCCGGCCAGGGCGTGTGGGCCAACGGCCTCGACAACGTCATCGCCATGGGGAGCGGCGGCGACCTCGTCGTCACCGCCGACTCGGCCGATTTCTACGCCCCCGCCGGCGACGACACGGTGAGCGGCGGCGACGGCAACGACTTCCTCTTCTTCGGCGGCAGCTTCACCAACGGCGACAAGGTGGACGGGGGCTCCGGGTTCGACACCCTGGGCCTGCTCGGCACCTACAGCGTCACCTTCGATCCGGACGACCTCGTCGGCATCGAGAAGCTCGCCGGCTACAGCTCGGGCGACGCCGCGCATCCCAACGCCTACGCCTTCACCACCATCGACGCCAACGTCGCCGCCGGCGCCAGGCTGATGGTCATCGGCCTTTCGCTGCAGGCGGGCGAGCATCTCGTCTTCGACGGCGCGGCCGAGACGGACGGCAGCTTCAACCTGCGCGGCGGCCGGGACAGCGACGCGCTGACCGGCGGCGCCAACAGCGACCAGCTCTACGGCGGCCTCGGCGCGGACGCTCTGAAGGGCGGCGGCGGCATCGACTATTTCGAATATTATTCCGCCGCCGACTCGACGGCGTCGGCGACCGACACGATCCTCGACTTCGAGGCGGGGGACCGAATCAGCCTGGTCCTGATCGACGCCGACGGCCAGGCGGGCAATGGCGACCAGGCCTTCGCCTTCCTCGGCTCTGCCGCCTTCACCGGCGCCGCCGGCCAGCTCCGCGCCGAGGAGGATGCCGGTGCGCCGGGCCACTGGACGGTAGAGGCGGACATCGACGGCGACGGCCGGGCCGACCTCGTCATCGCGGTGACGATCGGCGACGGCCACGCCCTCCAGGCCGGCGACTTCTTCCTCTAGCCGCCCCCCCCCCTGCTCCTGTCTGCGCCCGGAGCGGGAGCCGAAGGATCGCCCCGCCCGCAATGTTCCCGCAGAGAAAACGGCTCTCCGCCCGCCGTCCAGGCCGGCGGGGCCAATATCCCTGCCGCAAAACGTGACAACGGGCGCCGCGCAATTCTCTTCCAGAAGCGCCCTCATTTCCATATAACAATGATCTAAGACTCAGAATTTACATCGAAAGTTTGATTGATGCTACACAAAGTTAGCTCGTTTGCTTGCTTCCGTTAGCATCGTCGATGTTGGGTTGGGCAACATCACGAGCATCCGCAGCGCCGTGGCGAGGCTGGGGCTGGAGGCCGACCGTGCGACCACGGCCGAGGAGGTGGCGCGGGCGCGAAAGCTGATACTGCCGGGCGTGGGTCAGTTCGGCACGGCCAAGCATCGCCTCCGCGCCTCCGGCCTTTACGGAGCGCTCGACGAAGCGGTCCGACGGCGCGCTGTGCCGATCCTCGGCATCTGCCTCGGACTGCACCTGATGTGCGCGGGCAGCGAAGAGGGCAACGAGGCGGGGTTCGGCTGGTTCGACGCGCGTGTCGTGAGGCTCCGGGCCGGCAAGGACCAGGTGAGGGTCCCTCACATCGCCTGGAACCGGCTGGAGGTGGCGCAGCACGGGAGGCTGCTCCGCGGCACGCCGACCGGAAGCGAGGGGTATTTCGCGCACGCTTATCATCTGGAGGCCGTGACCGGCGCGACGATCCTCGCCACCACGCACCACGGCTACAGCTTCCCGTCGGCGGTCGAGCGGGGGAACGTCTACGGCACGCAATTCCATCCCGAGAAGAGCGGCGAAACCGGCCTCGTGGTGCTTCGCAACTTCCTTGCGGCTTAGCGGGCGGTGACTCGGCCTCGGCTGATCGTCGCGCTGCTCGTCGGCGACCGGGGCCTCGTCAAGACGGCGGGCTTCGCCGACCCCCTCTACGTCGGCGATCCCGTCAACGCGGTCCGCGTGTTCAGCCGGTTCGGGGCCGACGAGATCATGCTTCTCGACATCAATGCCGGCCTCGCGGGACGGCCGATCGATTTCCGGCTGGTTGAGGAGGTGGCGAGCGAGGCGACCGTCCCGCTCAGCATCGGCGGCGGCATAAGGCAGCTCGGCGACATCGCAAGGATAGTCGCGGCAGGCGCGGAGAAGGTCGTCATCGGCAGGCGCGCCGCGGAAGCGCCTTCGTTCGTCGCCGAAGCGGCGCGCGAATATGGCTCGTCGACGATCAGCGTGTGCATGGACGTCGGCCATGCGGGGCAAGGAGATTACGCCGTCCGCGGCCTTTCCGGCTCCACCGCCGCGCGTCCGGCCGAGTTTGCAAGGCGCATGGAGGGGCTGGGCGCGGGCGAGCTCGTCGTCCAGTCGATCGAGCGCGACGGCACCATGGCGGGATACGACTTGGCGCTGATCCGGGAGGTCGGCGCGGCGGTGTCCGTCCCGGTGGTGGCTTTGGGAGGCGCGGGATGCGCCTCGGACTGCGCGGCGGCGGTCGAACAAGGCGCCGCGAGCGCGGCGGCGGCCGGCAGCCTGTTCGTCTTCCACCGGCGGCGGGGGGCGGTGCTGCTGAGCTACCCCTCGCGCGCGGAGCGCGGCCTGTGAGCGGCACGGCGCCGTCCCTTTGCGCCCGCTGCGTCATGGACCGCTCCGACCCGGAGATCCGGTTCGACGCGCAGGGCGTCTGCAACCATTGCCGAAGCTACGACGCCAAGGTCGCGCGCCTCGCTGCGGCGGGGCGCCTCGGCCCGGAGCATCTCGACGCGCTTCTCGGGCGGATCAGGGAGGCGGGCCGCGGCCGCGCCTACGACGTGGTGCTCGGGATCAGCGGGGGCGCCGACAGCTCCTATCTCGCCCTCCTGCTGCGGCAGTGGGAGGTGCGGACCTTGCTCGTCCATATGGACAATGGCTGGGACACGCCCGAGGCGCTCCGCAACGTGCGCGCCGTGGCCGCCGCGACGCGATTCGACTATGAGAGCGCCGTGCTCGACTGGGAGGAGTTCAGGGACCTCCAGACGGCGTTCCTGCGCGCCTCCGTCGTCGAGGCGGAGACTCCGACGGACATGGCGATCGCCTCCACGCTCTTCGCCACCGCGCGGCGCCACGGAGCGAGCCTGATCGCGAGCGCAAGCAACGAAGCGAGCGAAGGCATATTGCCGCGCCTGTGGCATTACGACCGGACCGACGCGCGCTACCTGCTGGCGATCCAGAAACGCTTCGGCACGCTCGCGCTGGAGCGCTTCCCCGTCTTCAGCCTCGCCCGCGAGCTCGACTACCGGCTCGTTCGGCGGATCGGCACCGTCTATCCGCTCAACTATGTGGACTACGACCTCCGGCAGGCGCGTTCCAGGCTGGAACGGGCGCTCGGCTGGCGCGACTATGGCGGCAAGCATCACGAGAACGCCTACACCAAGTTCGTGCAGGCGGTCCTTCTGCCCCGCAAGTTCGGCATCGACTATCGCCGAGCGACCTTGTCGACCCTGATCTGCTCGGGCCGCACGACCCGCGACGACGCCCTCGAACAGCTCCAGCATCCCTGTATCGGAGCCGAGGAGGCGCGGCACCTGTGCCATTACGTCGCCAAGAAGCTGCGGATCGGCGTGGACGAGCTCGAGGCGATCCTCGCCGCGCCGGCGAAGCGCTACGACGCCTATCCCAATCGCGAGCGCCTGCGCCGCACCGTCCACGGCGCCTATCGCCTGCTGACGAAGCTGCGCGAAGCCCATCCTCACGCCGGGGACAGTCGCTAGGGACAGTCATATCGACCGTCCCCTCCCCCTCCTCACCGGCGGCGGGCGCGGCACGCCTGTGGACGGACCGGCGCCCGGCGGGCATCATCCGCCGCCGGGGCCGGGGCGGTCCGCAGGGGAGAATGCGCGATGGCAACCGGACGATGGATCGGCCTGGCCCTGCTCCTCCTGTCCGCGCCCTGGCCGGCCACGCCGAGGCCGGCCGCGACCGCACCCGCCGCCGCCCGGGTGGAGGGCCCGGACGCCTGGATCGTCTACGGCACGCCGGACATCCCGACGCGCGACGAGGGGGTGGTCGGCGCCGGCAGCGTCCTCGCGCCGCCGCGCGCCCAGCCGGGCGACCCCTGGAGCAGCGGCGCCGCCGTCACCATCCCCCACGCGCTCGCGGCCGGGCAGCGCTTCACCTTCGCCTTCTGGGCGAAAGCCGCGGCGGCGGAGACCGTCCCGCTGCTCTTCCAGGCCCGCCAGCCGCCTTATTCCGCCTTCCTCACCGCCCGCGTCGCGCTGACACCGCGCTGGCGCCTCTTCGTCCGCACCGCCGTGGCGCCGACGGCGCTCGCCGCGGGCACCCAGGCGATCGGGCTTCAGCTCGGCCAGGCGAGGAGCGCGGTCGCGCTCGGGCCGGTGGCGATGTTCGACGGTCCGGCCGGCCCGGCGCGGGTCGCCGCCGCCTTCCGGGCCTTCCATCCCGATCGGGTGGCGGAGGCGGTGCGCTTCTCCTCGGATCCCGGCGTGACCCTGGCGGGCACCCTGCGAACGCCGGTCGGCCACGGCCCGGGCCCCTATCCGCTCGTCATCTTCATCCAGGGGCACGGACCGAACGGGCGGGGCTATTCCAGCCCGCTGATGGACCGGCTGCTCGCCGACGGCATCGCCGCCATGGCCTATGACAAGCGCGGCATCAACCAGTCGACCGGCGCCTATTCGGAGGATGTCGAGGGCCTGACGCGGGACGCTCAGGCGGCGGTTGCCGCCATGCGCCGCCGCCCGGACATAGACGGGTCGCGTATCGCGCTCGTCGGCCACAGCCAGGGCGGCCGGATCGCGCCCGCGGTGGCGGCGGCCGACCCGCGGATCGCGGCGATCGTGAGCTTCGCCGGGCCGGTCGGCGACGGGGTCGATCTGTTCCGGCGCTCGATGCACGACCAGCTGATCCTGTCGGGCCGTGCCGAGGCGACGGTGAGGCCGCTGGTCGATGCGGCCGTCGCCCTTCTCGAGGCCCGTCTCGCGGAAGTGGGCCCCGAGGCGATCGCGCCGCTTCAGGCGGCGGTGATCTACGGCTTCCTCGCCAACGGCTTCACGCGCGCGCAGGCGGAGGGCGCGCTCGCGGCGGTCGACCAGGACGAGATCCATGCCATCGGCCGGACGCACATCGCCTCCGACCTCGCATCGCTGCGCATTCCGGTGCTGGCGGTGTTCGGATCGCTCGATCCGCTGGTGACCGCACAGGGCCATTCCGCCGCCGCCCGCGCCGCGCTGGCGCACAACCCGAAGGCCAGGGTGGTGGTGCTCGACGGCCTCAGCCACTGGTTCCAGGAAGGGGCGAAGACGGGCAGCGAGGAGGAGAGCAAGGCGCTCGGCCAGAGCATCGGCTCGTCGCGCGCCGTCGCGCTTGCCGGGGACTGGCTCAGGGCCGCCCTCGCCCCCGCTTCGGCAAGCCCGCGCGCGCCCGCACGCGGTCGATAGCCGACTTCCCCAACGCGCCCGACGGAGCCACACGGCGGCCGCTTCCGCGCGGGAGCGGTGGCTTGAGGGAGGATGCGCGCCATCGGAAAAATGGTGCCCAGGAGAGGACTCGAACCTCCACGCCCTTGCGAGCGCCAGCACCTGAAGCTGGTGCGTCTACCAATTCCGCCACCTGGGCACGGGGTAGGAGCGGCGAACTAGGGGCGGTCGCGGCGCTTGTCAACGCGCAGGCGAGCGGGCAGAGGGGCGCCTCGCAAGCGGCTTTCAAGGGACTGCAAATGGATCGTCTGGTCACCTTGTTCGGGGGCGGAGGCTTTCTCGGGCGCTACGTCGCCCAGGCGCTGTTCGATCGCGGCGCCCGGGTGCGGATCGTCCAGCGGGACCCGCGCCGCGCCTTCTTCCTTCAGCCGCTGGCGGGCCTCGGCCAGATCCAGTTCGTCGCCGCCGACGTCGCGGACGCCGCCCGCGCCGCCCGAGCCGCTCAGGGCAGCGATGCCGTCGTGAACCTCGTCGGCGCGATCAAGCCTCCATTCCACGCCGTTCATGTCGAGGGCGCCCGCCACGTCGCCGAAGCGGCCGCGGCGGCCGGCGCTGCGGCGCTGGTGCAGGTGTCCGCCCTCGGCGCGGCGCCGGACGCGCCCTCGGCCTACGCCCGGAGCAAGAGCGACGGAGAAGCCGCCGCCCGCGCCGCCTTCCCGGGGGCGACGATCGTGCGCCCCTCCCTCCTCTTCGGCCGGGAGGACAATTTCGTGAACCGCTTCGCCGGCCTCGCCCGCCTCGCGCCGGTGCTTCCGGTGATCCGCGGCGGCATGAGGATTCAGCCCGTCTACGCGGCCGACGCGGCGCGGGCGATCGCCGCCGCCGCTCTAGACCCGGCGAGCCACGGCGCGAGGACCTACGAGCTCGGCGGGCCTCAGGTGATGACGATGCGCGAGCTGATGGGCTGGATCTGCCGCACCACCGGCCACGAACGCGCCCTCGTCGAGGTGCCCGACATCGCCGCCTCGCTCGGCTCGAGGCTCACCGGCTGGCTGCCCGGGGCGCCGCTTACCCACGACCAATATCTGATGCTCTGCCGCGACAGCGTCGTCTCGCCGGGCGCCGAGGGCCTTGAGGCGTTCGGCATCTCGAAGACGCCGCTCGCGGCCGTGGCGGAAGGCTGGCTCTCCGCCTACCGCCGCCGCGGGCGCTTCGCCGCCAAGTCGCCTTACTGACCGGCCATGCCCGAGATCCTCACCATCATCCTCCTCGGCATCGTCGAGGGCGTCACCGAGTTCCTCCCGGTCTCCTCGACCGGCCACCTGATCCTCGCCGGCGAACTGCTCGGCTACGACGAGAATCAGTGGAAGGTGTTCAACGTCGTCATCCAGCTCGGAGCGATCCTCGCCGTCGTCGTGCTCTACTGGCGGACCTTCCTCGCCGTGCTGACGGGGCTGGTGCGGCGCGACCCGGGCTCGTGGCGGTTCCTGCGCAACGTCGCGGTGGCCTTCCTTCCCTCCGCGGTCATCGGCCTGCTGCTCCACGACCATATCGAGGCGCTGCTCGGCAATGCGCGGGTCGTGGCCGTGGCGCTCGTCGTCGGCGGCATCGCCATCCTCCTCATCGAGCGCAAGGTGCCGCAGGGGACGGAACGGGGCGTCGCCGACATCTCGCTGGGCAAGGCGGTGGCGGTCGGCTTCATCCAGTGCCTCTCGATGGTGCCGGGGGTCAGCCGCTCCGGCGCCACCATCCTCGGCGGCCTGTCCCTCGGCATCGAGCGGCGCACCGCCGCCGAATTCAGCTTCTTCCTCGCCATCCCGACGATGATGGGCGCCACCACTCTGGAGCTCGCCAAGAATCACGACCATCTCGGCGTCAGCGCGGGCGCGATCGGCCTCGGCCTTGTCGTCTCCTTCCTCGTCGCCCTGGTCGTCATCAAATGGTTCATCGGCATCGTCTCGCGGCGCGGCTTCGCGCCCTTCGGCTGGTACCGCATCGTCGCCGGCTCGCTGGCCCTCGTCTGGCTGCTCGCGCGCTGATATCGTTCAGGAAAGGCTCATCGTCGGGGCGGCATAAGCGCAACCGAGTCGCCGCCGGGCGCGTTTCGAAGCGTGCCGCCGACATTTGGATGGAGGTCCCGACCGTGCGCAAGCTGATACTCGCCGCGAGCCTGCTCGCCATCGCCGCTCCCGTCGCCGCCCAGCCGCGCCACGATCCGCGCGACGACCGCTACGACGCGCGCGACGCGGAGCTGCGCCGCAGCATCCCTTCCGCCTACGAGATCGACCGGATCGGGGCGATGCTCGCCCGGGTGACCGACGCGCTGATGGACGTCGACGTGGGTCCGGTCGCCGACGCGATCGATCCCTATGGCCCGCGCGGGCGGCGCGAGACGCTCGGCGACCTCGCCAGCCGCGACGACCCCTATGCGCGCGAGCGGATGCACGACGAGATCCGCGCCACGACCCGCGGGCTGGGCGCCGCGACCCGGGAGGTGACGATCGTCACCCCGATCATCCGCCGCTCTATCGAGGACAGCGCCCGCCGCATCGACGAGGCGCTGCGCGACGGCCGCTACCGGCGGGGCCGCTACGACGACTATCGCTACGACGGGCGCTAAAAAGCGGGGATAAAGTCGGGGCGATGTGGACGGCGGCTCTTCCCCGCCGCTAAGAGGGCTGCGCCATGTGGCAGCTCTATCAATTCCCCTTATGCCCCTTCTCGCGCAAGGTGCGGCTCATGCTCGCCGAGAAGGGCGTCACGCACGAGCTCGTCCGCGAGTCCCCCTGGCTGCGGCGGGACGAGTTCGCGGACCTCAACCCGGCCGGCAAGACTCCCGTCCTCGTCGAGGAATCGCGGGGCATCGTCCTCATCGATTCGGGCGCCATCTGCGAATATTTCGAGGAGACGGTGGACCGGGCGCCGATGATCCCGGGGACGGCGCCGAACCGCGCCGAGGTGCGGCGGCTGGTCGCCTGGTTCGACGAGGGCTTCCACGGCGACGTCGTCAAGCCGCTGATGGAAGAACGGATGCTGAAGCGGCTGGTCAACCGCGACGCTCCCGACACGCGGGTGCTTCGGGAGGCGATGAAGACCGCGAACGCCCATATCGACTATATCGACTATCTGCTCGACCACCGCCGCTGGCTCGCCGGCGCGGCGCTGAGCCTCGCCGACCTCGCCGCCGCGTCCCAGCTGTCGGTCGCCGACTATCTCGGCGGGATCGACTGGCGCGGCCACAAGCAGACCGCCGACTGGTACATGGTGATGAAGTCGCGGCCGAGCTTCCGGCCGCTCCTCGCCGAGCGCATGGAAGTGATCGCCCCTCCCGCCCATTACGACAAGGTGGATTTCTAGGCGCGTCACGGGGAAGCCGTTGGGGACAGTTACTTTTCAGCACGGCGGCGCGAAACGAAGGGCCGAGGTGCGGAAAAGTAACTGTCCCCCTTCCGGCACCCGACGCCCGATGGGGACAGTTACTTTTCAGCACGGCGGCGCGAGACGAAGGGCCGAGGTGCGGAAAAGTAACTGTCCCCCTTCCGACCCCCGACCCGTCGATGGGGACAGTTACTTTTCAGCACGGCGGCGCGAGACGAAAGGCCGAGGTACGGAAAAGTAACTGTCCCCCTTCCGCCCCCGACCCGTCGATGGGGACAGTTACTTTTCAGCACGGCGGCGCGAAACGAAGGGCCGAGGTGCGGAAAAGTAACTGTCCCCAAGCGCCCTGTCCCCAGACGCCCTGCCCAGACGCCCTTTCCCGACCCCGGGACGCTACCGCCGCGTCGCCGTGACGAAATAATCCAGGCTCTTGCTGTCGGAGAGGTGGAAGCCGCGGGCCGGGCCCCAGGCGAGGCCGTGGCAGTCCAGCACCTCCAGCCCGGCGTCGGCGAGGAGGGCGCACATCTCGTCGGGGGCGATGAACCTGTCCCAGTCGTGGGTGCCGCGCGGGATGCGGCCGGTGCCCTCCCCCAGCGCGATCAGCATCAGCCGCGAAAGGGCCGTGCGGTTGGGGGTCGAGAGGATCAGCAGCCCGTTCGCGGCCAGCGCGCCGGCCAGCCCCTGAACGAACCCGCGCACGTCGGCGACATGCTCGACGACCTCGAGCGAGGTCACCAGGTCATAGCCCCCGGCCAGGGCCTCGACGCTGCCGACCCGATAGTCGATCGCCAGCCCCTGGGCGAGCGCGTGCTCGCGCGCGGCGGCGATGTTCTCCGGCGCCGCGTCGACGCCGGTCACCTCCGCGCCGAGCCGGGCCAGCGGCTCGCTGAGCAGGCCCGCGCCGCAGCCGACGTCGGCGGCGCGGCGCCCCGCGAGCGGCTTCAGGTCGCATTCGTCGAGCCCCCAATGCTGGTCGATCCGGTCGCGTATGTAGGCGAGCCGCACCGGGTTGAGCTGGTGGAGGGTGGCCGAGGAGCCTTTCGGATCCCACCAGTCGGCCGCCATGGCGCCGAAGCGGGCGGCTTCGCCGGGATCGATCGTCGTGCCTGTTGCCGTGGTCATCTCCCGCACCTATCAGGACGCCGCTCCGCTCCCAACGCAAAAGCAGAAAGAATGGACCATTTCGAGCTGCGCGACGGCGCGCTCCACTGTGAGGACGTGCCGCTCGCCGACGTCGCCGCGGCCGTCGGCACTCCGGTCTACGTCTATTCGGCGGCGGCGATGGTGCGCCAGGTGGCGGCGCTTCGCGTCGCGCTCGCCGCGGTCGGCGACCCGCTCATCGCCTATGCCGTGAAGGCCAATCCGAACGCCGCCGTCGTCGCGACCCTCGCCCGGCAGGGCCTCGGGGCGGACGTCGTCTCCGGCGGAGAATATCGCCGCGCCGTCGCCGCGGGGATACCCGCCGGCCGGATCGTCTTCTCGGGCGTCGGCAAGACCGAGGAGGAGATGGCGCTGGCGCTCGGCGGCGGCCTTTTCCAGTTCAACGTCGAATCCGTCGCGGAGGCCGAGATGCTGTCGGCCGTCGCCTCGCGGATGGGGAAGACCGCGCCGGTCGGCTTCCGCATCAATCCCGACGTCCTGTCGGGCACGCACGCCAAGATCTCGACGGGCGCGGCCGAGAACAAGTTCGGAATCCCCCTTGGCGAGGCGGCGGCGGCCTACGCCCGGGCGGCGGCGCTGCCGGGGCTTCGGGTGCAGGGCGTCGCCGTCCATATCGGCAGCCAGCTGACCAGCCTTGCCCCCCTCGAGGAGGCGTTCACCCGCCTCGGCGGCCTGATCGGCGAGCTCCGGGCGGCCGGCCACGCGATCGAGGTCGCCGATCTCGGCGGCGGGCTCGGAGTCCCCTACGACCCGTCCCTGCCCCCGCCGCCGACGCCCGAGGCGTACGGCGCCATGGTCAAGCGGATCGCCGGCGGCTGGGGGGCGCGGCTGGTGTTCGAGCCGGGCCGCCTGATCGTCGCCAATGCCGGCGTGCTGGTCACCCGCCTCATCCGCATCAAGCCGGGCGCCGCCCACCCCTTCCTGGTCGTCGACGCGGCGATGAACGACCTGATGCGCCCCGCGCTCTACGAGGCCTGGCACGCGATCGAGGCGGTGCGCCCGCGCGGGAGCCGGATGGTGGCGAACGTCGTCGGCCCCGTCTGCGAGACGGGCGACACCTTCGCCACGGCGCGGGAGATGGACTCGGTGGAGCCCGGCGACCTCCTCGTCTTCCGCACGGCCGGCGCCTACGCCGCGGCCATGTCGAGCACCTACAACAGCCGGCCGCTGACGCCCGAGGTGCTGGTGAGCGGCGGCCGCTGGGCGGTCGTCCGGCCCCGCCTCGACGTCGAGGCGCTCATCGCCGCCGACCGCGTGCCGGACTGGCTCTAGAATCCGTCCCGATCCGGTGGAATTGCCTCTCCGTGTTTCAGCTTGGACAGGAGGAGCCCCGGGGCGGGATTGCCTGAACCAGGCTCTGCCCGGGCCGCCGGGGTCCGGGGTCGGATGGCTCCGGCCTTCCTTGCCTTCCGCGGCGGCCGCCCCTATCGCGCCGCCCATGGCCCGCATCGTCATGAAGTTCGGCGGCACGTCGATGGCGGGGATCGAGCGGATTCGCCACGTCGCCGGGCTCGTCAAGCGGGAGGCGGAGGCGGGGCACCAGCTTGCCGTCGTCGTCTCCGCCATGGCGGGCGAGACCGACCGGCTGATCCAGTTCTGCCGCGAGGCCTCGTCGCTCTACGACCCGCGCGAATATGACGTGGTCGTCGCTTCCGGGGAGCAGGTGACGAGCGGGCTGCTCGCCATCACCCTCCAGGGCATGGGCCTCAACGCCCGCTCCTACATGGGATGGCAGCTGCCGATCCTCACCTCGGGCCACGCCGCCGCCCTCATCGAGGGGATAGACGCGGCGGTGCTCGAGCGGGTCTTCGCCGCGGACGGAATCGCCGTCATCCCGGGCTTCCAGGGAGTCACCGAGGACGGCGACGTCGCGACCCTCGGCCGCGGCGGCTCCGACACCTCGGCGGTGGCGCTCGCCGCCGCCGTCCGCGCCGACCGCTGCGACATCTACACCGACGTCGACGGCGTCTACACCACCGACCCGCGCATCGTGCCCCGCGCCCGCAAGCTCCCCGCCGTCACCTACGAGGAGATGCTGGAGCTCGCCTCGGTCGGCGCCAAGGTCCTCCAGACCCGCTCCGTGGGGCTCGCCATGCGCGAGGGCATCCCCATCCGCGTCCTCACCTCGTTCGACGACCGCCCCGGCACCATGGTGGTCGGCGACGAGGCCATCCGGGAATTCGACATGGAACGCCAGCTCATCACCGGCATCGCCTATGACAAGAACGAGGCGCGGATCACGCTGACCGGCGTGCCGGACCGGCCGGGCTCGGTCGCCTCCATCTTCGCGCCGCTCGCCCAGGGGGGGATCAACGTCGACATGATCGTCCAGTCGGTGCCCCGCGCCGGCCAGCGCAGCGACCTCACCTTCACCGTGCCGACGGCGTCGCTGGCGCAGAGCCGTGACCTCCTCGAGAAGGCGCGGGAAGGCGTCGGGTTCGACGAGATCCTGACCGACACGAACGTCGTCAAGGTGAGCGCGGTCGGAGTGGGCATGCGCTCCAATGCGGGCATCGCCGCCCAGATGTTCCAGGCTTTGGCGGACCGGGGTATAAACATCCTCGCAATCACCACTTCCGAGATCAAGGTGTCGGTGCTGATCGCGGAGGAATATACCGAGCTTGCGGTGCGGGTGCTCCACACCGCCTACGGCCTCGACGCGGAGGACGCGGCATGAGCCGCTCCGTCGTCGCGGCGCGGGCCCGGGTTCCGGCTCTCGGGGGGACGAGGATATGAACGAACAAGCCACCTCCGCCGTCGGCCGCGACCGGCTGCGGCGCCTGATGCGGCGCGGCACCGATTTCCTCGGCTGCGAGGTGGCGGTCCTCGGCGGGGCGATGAGCTGGATCTCCGAGCGGCACCTCGTCTCCGCTCTGTCGGAAGCCGGCGCGTTCGGAGTCATCGCCTGCGGCGCCATGACTCCCGACCTGCTCGACACGGAGATCGCCGAGACGCGCAAGCGCACCTCCCGCCCGTTCGGGGTCAACCTCATCACCATGCATCCGCAGCTTTCCGAGCTGATCGACGTCTGCGCGCGCCACCGAGTCACCCACGTCGTCCTCGCCGGCGGGCTGCCGCCGCCCGGAGCGATCGACCGGATCAAGGGCAATGGCGCGAAGCTCATCTGCTTCGCGCCCGCCCTCGCCTTGGCCAGGAAGCTGGTCCGCTCCGGAGTCGACGCGCTGGTCATCGAGGGGATGGAGGCCGGAGGGCATATCGGCCCGGTCTCGACCTCGGTCCTCGCCCAGGAGATATTGCCGCCTCTCGCCGCCGACGTGCCGATCTTCGTCGCGGGCGGCATCGGCCATGGCGGGCTGATCGCCGGCTATCTGGAGATGGGGGCGGTCGGCGTGCAGCTCGGCACCCGCTTCGTGTGCGCGACCGAATGCATCGCCCACCCGAACTTCAAGAAGGCCTTCATCCGGGCGGGGGCGCGGGACGCCATCACCAGCGTTCAGATCGACCCGCGCCTGCCGGTCATTCCGGTGCGCGCGCTCAAGAACCAGGAGATGGAGAGCTTCGCCGCCAAGCAGCGGCAGGTCGCCGACCTCCTCGACAAGGGGGAGGTGGAGATGGCGGAGGCCCAGCTCCAGATCGAGCATTATTGGGCGGGCGCGCTCCGCCGGGCCGTGATCGAGGGCGATGTGGAGCGCGGCTCCGTGATGGCGGGCCAGTCGGTCGGAATGGTGAAGGGCGAGGCCCCGGTCGCGGACATCCTCCGCCAGCTCGTCGACGAAGCCGCCCAGGCGCTCGAGCGGCGGCACCTCCACGCCTGATCGAAGGCCGGTCCGAGCCGATTTTTCCGAGGCGGGCGACAGGAACAAATCGGCCGCACCCGGGTTTCGATTGGCTACAATCGCTTGCCGTCGCGCCCGGCGGGGGATCGAGTGCGCGCGAACCGGAGCGGGGGAGATCATTGCAACTATTGCTCGAGAATGACGACACGCGCTTCCGGCTGCTCATCCAGGCGGTCACCGACTACGCGATCTACATGCTGGATCCCGAAGGCACGGTGGTCAGCTGGAATCCGGGCGCCGAGCGCTTCAAGGGCTACCAGGCCCACGAGATCATCGGCCTCCACTTCTCGCGCTTCTACACGGAGGAGGACCGGGCGACGGCGCTGCCCCAGCGGGCGCTGAAGGCGGCGGCGGAGCAGGGCCGCTTCGAGGCGGAGGGCTGGCGCGTGCGCCAGGACGGGACCCGCTTCTGGGCCCACGTGATCATCGATCCGATCCGCGACCCGTCGGGCGAGCTGATCGGCTTCGCCAAGGTCACCCGCGACCTCACCGACCGCAGGGAAGCCCAGGAAGCGCTCCGCCGCTCGGAGGAACGCTTCCGGCTGCTCGTCGAGGGGGTGAGCGACTACGCGATCTACATGCTCGACCCGAACGGAATCGTGTCGAGCTGGAACCTCGGGGCGGAGCGGTTCAAGGGATATGGCGCCGACGAGATCATCGGCCAGCATTTCTCCCGCTTCTACACCGAGGAGGATCTTGCGACCGAGCTGCCCAAGCGGGCGCTGGAGACGGCGCGGCGCGAGGGGCGGTTCGAGGCGGAAGGCTGGCGGGTCCGCAAGGACGGCACCCGCTTCTGGGCTCATGTCATCATCGACGCCATCCGCTCGGACGGGGGCGAGCTGCTCGGCTTCGCCAAGATCACCCGCGACCTGACGGAGCGGCGGGCCTCGCAGCAGGCGCTCGAACAGGCCCGCGAGGCCTTCTTCCAGGCGCAGAAGATCGAGGCCGTCGGCCAGCTGACCGGCGGGATAGCGCACGACTTCAACAATCTCCTGATGGCGGTGCTGGGCAGCCTGGAGCTGCTCAAGAAGCGCGTTCCCGAGGATCCCCGCCTCCACCGCCTGATCGACAACGCCTTCCAGGCCGCGCAGCGCGGCGCCTCGCTCACCCAGCGGATGCTCGCCTTCGCCCGCCGCCAGGAGCTTACCCTCTCGCCCGTGCCGATCCCGGAGCTGGTGCGCGGCATGGCCGACCTGCTCCAGCGGTCCCTCGGCCCGACCGTCGCGATCGAGACCCGCTTTCCTTTGTCGATCACGCCGGTCCTCGCCGATGCGAACCAGCTGGAGCTCGCCCTCCTCAACCTCGCGATGAACGCCCGCGACGCCATGCCGCAGGGCGGCCCAGTGGTCATCGCGGCGCAGGAAGAGACGGTCGGCGAGCCCCACCCGACCGGCTTGCCGCCGGGCGATTACGTCTGCCTCTCCGTCACCGACGCGGGCGAGGGGATGAGCCCCGAAATCCTGTCGCGCGCGGCGGAGCCGTTCTTCACGACGAAGGGCGTCGGCAAGGGAACGGGGCTCGGCCTCTCGATGGTCCACGGGCTGGCCGAGCAGTCGAACGGCAAGCTCCTCATCGACAGCCGGGAGGGGCGCGGCACGACGGTGAACCTGTGGCTTCCGGCCGTGCAGGTCAATCGCGACGCGGCGCGGCTGTTCCAGAACCATCGGTCGGAGGAAGCCGCCGCTTATGTCGGCAGCCTCCATATCCTGGCGGTCGACGACGATCCCCTGGTCCTCCTCAACACCGCGGCGATGCTCGAGGATCTCGGCCACGTCGTCTACCAGGCCGGGTCCGGCGCCGAGGCGCTGCAGATCATGGCCACCCAGGCGGTCGACCTGGTGATCACCGACTATGCCATGCCGCAGATGACGGGAGTCCGGCTGGCCGAGGAAATCCACGAGCGGCACCCCGCGCTGCCGCTCCTGATCGCGACCGGCTTCGCCGAGCTGGCCGCCGAGGACCAGGTGGGCCTGCCGAGGCTGGCCAAGCCCTTCACTCAGGCCGACCTCGCGCGGATGATCGCGCAGACGGTGAACCGCTCCTCGACCGACGGACGGGTCATTCCGTTCCGGGCGCGCTAAGGTCCGGCGGAAGCGCTCGACGGCAGCCGACCCTTCCTGCTAGCCTCGCCCCTCATGCCGACCACGTCCGCCTCCTCAGCCCGTGAGATACTCACCGGCCTCCACGACGTGATGGCCTCCCGGCTCGGCGCGCAGGCGAAGCTCAACCGCGTCGTCAAGATCATCGCCGAGGCCATGGCGAGCGAGGTCTGCTCCATCTACCTCTTGCGGGAGGGCGTGCTCGAGCTGTTCGCGACGATCGGCCTGAACCAGAGCGCCGTCCACGTCACCAAGCTCGCCCTCGGCGAGGGCCTGGTCGGAACGATCGCGCGGCAGGTGGCGGTGCTCAACCTGGCGGAGGCGGCGGGCCATCCCGAATTCGCCTATCGCCCGGAGACGGGAGAGGAGCTCTTCCACAGCTTCGCCGGCGTCCCGATCGTGCGGCGCGAGCGCGCGATCGGCGTGCTCTGCGTCCAGCATGCCGATCCCCGCGCCTACGACCATCTGGAGATAGAGGCGCTTCAGACCGTGGCGATGGTGCTCTCCGAGCTGATCGCCAATGCCGGCCTCGCCGACAAGGCCGCCTCCGCCTCCGCGGCGACGCGCGACCAGGGCAGCATCCGCCTCGGCGGCCTTCGGCTCGTCACCGGAATGGCGAAGGGCATCGCCGTCTACCACCAGCCCCGCATCCTCATCGAGCATACCGTCGCCGAGGATGTCGAGGAGGAGCGCCGCCGCGTCTATTCCGCCTTCCGGCGGATGCGCGAGCAAATCGACAGCATGACCAGCCTTGCCGAGTTCGGCACCGCCGGCGAGCATCACGACATCCTCGCGACCTACAAGATGTTCGCCTATGACGAAGGCTGGTCCCGCCGGATCAACGAGGCGATCGACAGCGGCCTCACCGCGGAAGCGGCGATCGAGCGGGTCCGCCAGCGCATGCAGATGCGGATGCGGGAGATAGACGATCCCCTGCTTCAGGACCGGATGCACGACCTCGACGATTTGTCGAACCGCCTTCTTCGGATCGTCTCGGGCCGCCTCGGCACCGCCGCGCAGATGGGGCTCCACGCCGACGCCATCCTGATCGCGCGCAACCTCGGCCCGGCGGAGCTTCTGGAATATGACCGGCGGCGGTTGAAGGGGGTGATCCTGGAAGAGGGCTCGCTCACCGCGCACGTCACGATCGTGGCGCGGGCGATGGGCGTGCCGGTGCTCGGCCGGGTGAGGGACGTCCGGCAGGGGATCGGGGAAGGCGACGAGGTGCTTCTCGACGTCGGCGAGGGCGCCGCCTTCGTTCGGCCGACGGCGACGATCGAGGATGCGTTCCGCGCCAAGCTCCTCGTCACCCAGAAGAGGCGCGCCGAATTCGCCGCCATGCGCGACATGCCGCCGGTGACGCTCGACGGAACGCGAATCACGGTCAACGTCAATGCCGGGCTTCGCGACGACGTCGAGGCGCTCGAGATGATGGGCGCCGACGGCATCGGCCTGTTCCGCACCGAGTTCCAGTTCCTGGTGTCGGCGAGCCTGCCGCGGCGGGAGACCCAGCAGCGCCTCTACAAGTCGGTGCTGGACGCCGCCGGCGACAAGCCCGTCGTGTTCCGCACCGTCGACGTCGGCGGCGACAAGGCGCTCCCCTACATCGACACGGCGGAGGGCGAGACGGAGGACAATCCGGCGATGGGCTGGCGCGCGCTGCGCCTCGCGCTCGATCGCGAAGGGCTGATGAAGGCCCAGGCGCGGGCGCTGCTGGAAGCGGCCGCCGGCCGCGAGCTCAGGATCATGTTCCCCATGGTGTCGGAGCCATGGGAGTTCGATGCCGCGCGGGCGATCGTCGAGCAGATGCGGGCCTGGCTGGCCGGACGCAAGAAGGTGCTTCCGACCCAGATCTATTACGGCGCGATGCTCGAGGTGCCGGCGCTGGCCGAGACGCTCGACCTGCTGCTGCCGAAGCTCGACTTCCTCTCGATCGGCACCAACGACCTCACCCAGTTCCTGTTCGCCGCCGACCGGGCCAACCCGAAGCTCGCCGAGCGCTACGACTGGCTTTCGCCGGCGATCCTGCGGTTCCTGCGGCGGGTGGTGCGCGAGGCGCAGGCGGCGGACGTCCCGGTCGGCGTCTGCGGCGAGATGGGAGGCCGCACTTTGGAGGCGATGGCGCTGGTCGGGCTCGGCCTCACCCGCTTCTCGATCACGCCGGTGGCGGTGGGGCCGATGAAGGCGATGATACGCTCGCTCGACCGCGAGGCGATCATGCCGGCGATGGAGGCGATGCTCGCCGCGCCGCCGCCCGACATGCGCCTCGCCCTCACGGCCTGGGCCGAGGCGCACGGCGTCTCCATCGGCTAGACGGGACGCGCCGCCGCCCCGATGTTCCGAGGGGCCTTCCGGTTGACATTCCCCTCCGCTCCTGTGCCATTAGCATCGAAGCCAAGCGAGAAAATGAGGGGTCGGGCAGGTTGATGGCCGAGACGCAGGACGATCTGGCGGGTCCGGGCACGGTCGGCGAGCGGCTCCGCGCCGCGCGCGAGGAGAAGGGCCTCAGCCTGGACGACGTCGCCCGCCAGACGCGCATCCCGATCCGGCATCTCGAGCATATCGAACGCAGCGAGTGGGACGCCATGCCGGCGGTCACCTATTCGGTCGGCTTCGCGCGTTCCTACGCCAATGCCGTCGGCCTCGACGGGGCGGCGGTGGGCGCCGAGATCCGGCAGGAGCTGGGGCTGAGCCGGGGCGTGCCGGCCGGCCCGGCCGCTTATTACGAGCCCGCCGATCCGGCGCGCGTGCCGCCGCGCTGGATGGCGATCACGGTGGCGGTCATCGCGGTGCTGCTCGTCGCCGGCTACCTGATCTGGCGCAGCGCCGCGGTGGGCGACGGCAGCGCGGCGGAGATCGCCACCACCGAGGCGCCCGCGCCGCCGCCGGCCGGCGCGGCTCAGGCGCCGCGCGCCGCCCAGCCGCAGGCACAGCCCGCCGCGGGCCCGGCCGCCTCCGGACCGGTGGTGCTTGCCGCCACCGAGGACGTATGGCTGCGGATCGACGAGCCCGGCCAGGCGAAGGCGCTCTTCCAGGGCACGCTCAAGGCCGGGCAGCGTTACGAGGTGCCCGCCGCCGCGCAGGCGCCGCGGCTGCGCACCGGCCGCGCCAACGTCCTCCAGGTGACCGTCGCCGGCCGTCCCGTGCCGCCGCTCGGCCCCCCGGAAAGGACCGTGTCGAACGTCAGCCTGCGCGGCGCCGACCTGCTCGGCAGGGCCCCGGGGACGCCGCCGCAGCCGTAGAAATACTTGCTTCATCTCAGAGGCTTGTCGCTCTAGGATGGAGACGGGGAATGGGAAGCGGGGAGTAGATCATGCGTTACCAGCTTATCGCGGCCGTGGCGCTTGCCGGCGCCGCCTGGCCGGCTGCGGCCCAGCGGCCGGAGAGCCCCGAAAAGAGGATCGAGCGGCTCGAGCAGGAGCTGCGCGCGGTGCAGCGCCGCGTCTTCCAGGGCAACGGGCCCTATGTCGATCCGGAGATCAGCCCGCAGGCCGCCGCGCCGGGCCAGGCGGGCGTGCCGGCGACCAGCGCCGTCGCCGACCTCACCGCCCGCCTCGACTCGATCGAGGGCCAGCTGAGGGTGCTCACCGGCCAGGCCGAGGAGAACGGCAACCGCCTGCGGGTTCTGGAAGGAACCGCTGCCCGGCTGCAGGAATCGGTCGGCGCCCGGCTCGACGCGCTCGAGAAGTCGGCCGCCGCGACGCCCGCCGCATCCGTCCCCGCCGAGGCGGCGGAGCAGCCGGCGCGGGCGTCGGCGCCGCCGCGACCCGGGCGCCGCCAGGCCGCCGCCCCCGCCCCCGCCGACACGGGGACGCCGGACTGGGTGTCGGCCCGCGACGAGGCGGTCTCTCCCGGCGCAGCGGCGGCCGGCGCCGAGGCCGCCTACAATGCCGGCTACCGCCTGTGGGAGCAGAAGCGCTATTCCGACGCGGTCCGGGCGCTCGAGGATGTGGTGCGCACCTATCCGCGCGACCGCTGGGCGAGCTGGGCGGGCAACCTCGCCGGCCGCGCCTATCTCGACGACGGCAAGCCGACTGCGGCGGCCAAGGCCTTCCTCGCCAACTACCAGAGCAACCCGCGCGGCGAGCGCGCCGCCGACAGCCTCTATTTCCTCGGCCAGTCGCTGATGACGCTCAAGAAGCCGGCCGACGCCTGCAAGGCCTATGACGAGCTGCAGGACGTCTACGGCCAGACGATGCGCGACTGGCTGAGGCAGCGCCTCCCCGCCGCCCGTGCCGACGCCGGCTGCCGCTAGGGCGGTCGGCGACGAGATTTGCCCACCTCCGTTCGGGCCGAGCCTGTCGAAGCCCCTTCCTTCTGCCTTGCGCAAGGGGAAGGAAAGCCCGTCGACAGGCTCAGGGCGAACGGCATCGGCTCTATCCAAGTCCGCCTCCCTGAGTGCAGGGAGGGGGGTTGGGGCGGGCCCTCAGAGCTTGAGGGCGAGGGCGGCGGCGGCGACTCCGAGGATGAGGGCGATCACCTGGATGAGGTGCCAGGGCATCACGCCGGGCCGGTCGAGGTCGCGGCGCTTCGCCCGCCGCCGTTCCGCCCAGGCGGCAGAGGCGGCGAGGAGGAAGAGCAGGCCGGCGAGCGCCGCGGCCAGCTCGGCGGGGCCGAGGTCCGTCATGTCCATGGGGCGCTCGCGGCTCCGGCCCGGCCGCCTCAGCGGGCCAGCTTGTCGACCTTGGCCTGAAGCTCGGCGAGCTGCGCCTTGAGCCGCTGGATCTCCCCGTCGGCGGCCTCAGCGGCCGCCGCGGCGGGCTTGGCGCCTCCGGTCGCCGCGGCCTGGAATATCTCCATGTTGCGGCGCGCCATGTCGGCGAAGGGATTGGCGGTGAAGGCGCCGGCGAAGGCGTCGCGGAACTGCGACTGGTTGCGCTGGAACGCCTCGAGCGACGCCTCCAGATATTGCGGCACAAGGCCCTGCATCTGGTCGCCGTACATGCCGATCAGCTGGCGCAGGAAGTTTACCGGGAGCATCGTCTTGCCTCGCGCCTCCTCGTCCATGATGATCTGGGTGAGGACCGTGCGGGTGATGTCCTCTCCCGACTTGGCGTCGAGGACTTTGAACTCGCGCTTCTGGCGGACCATCTCGGCCAGCCGGTCGAGGGTGATGTAGGATGAGCTTTCGGTGTCATAGAGCCGCCGGTTGGCGTATTTCTTGATGATGACGACATCGTCGCGAGAGCCCGAAGCGGCCATCGAAAGCTCCTTCACCCCTGGAGGCCCCGCCGTAGCATCTAAGCTTGCCGCACCGCAACAGAAGCCGCGCCCGCTGCCCCTCTTCCTCTCGATGCTGCGCAGCGAAACCGCCGGGGAGCCGGCGCGCCTCGCCCGCGCCCTCGAGGGGTTGCGGCGCTACCAGGAAGCCGAGCGCATCCCCCCGCCGCCGCCGCCGCCGGCGGTCGCCGAGACGGGGGGCGCCTGCCTGCGGGATTATGGCGGCCGCGGCCGCGCCGTCGTCTTCGTCCCGTCGCTGATCAACCCTCCCTCGATCCTCGACATGGAGGGGCGCTCGCTCCTTCGGTGGCTGGCCGGCCGGGGCGTCAGGCCCCTGCTCCTGGACTGGGGCCCGGACGTCGCGCCGCGGCGCGGCCTCGGCATCGCCGGCCATGTCGAGGCGCTGCTCGCCCCGCTCGTGCGGGAGCTGCGCGAACCGCCGGCGCTCGTCGGCTACTGCCTCGGCGGGACCATGGCTCTGGGCGCGGCGGCGCTGGTCGAGGTCGCGGGAATAGCGACGATCGCCGCCCCCTGGCGCTTCGCCGGCTTCCCCGACGAGGCGCGCCGTGGCCTCGCCGGCCTGTGGGCCGGCGCCGGCCCCGCCGCCGAGCGCCTCGGCCTGCTGCCGATGGAAGCGCTCCAGGCCGCCTTCTGGTCGCTCGACCCGGCGCGGACCGTTGCCAAGTTCGAGGCCTTCGCCGCGGCGGAGCCGGGCGGCGAGCGCGCCCGCGCCTTCGTCCGCCTCGAGGATTGGGCGAATGACGGCCCGCCCCTCCCCTGGCCCGCCGCGCGCGAGCTGTTCGAGGCCTTCTTCGCCGGCGACGCGACGGGAGAGGGGCGCTGGCTGGTGCCCGACCCGTCCGCCCTCGCCTGCCCGCGCCTCGAGATCGTCTCGAGCGTCGACCGCATCGTCCCAGCGGCTTCGGCGGCCGGCGCGGGCGAAAGGCTGGAGCTGGCGCTCGGCCATGTCGGGATGATGGTCGGGAGCAGCGCCCGCGAGGCGCTTTGGGAGCCGCTGGCCGCCTGGCTTTCCCGCCTTTGACCAAGCTGCTAGGGGCTCGCCGAGCCGTCCCTACCAGGAGCCCCAGCCCATGACCTCCCCCGCCGACGTCGTCATCACCGCCGCCAAGCGCACCCCCGTCGGCGCGTTCCTCGGCGCCTTCGCGACCGTGCCGGCGCACGAGCTCGGGCGGATCGCCGTCGCGGCGGCGCTGGAGCAGGCGGGCGTGGCGCCGGAGGAGGTCGGCGAGGTCATCCTCGGCCAGGTGCTGACCGCGGCGCAGGGGCAGAACCCGGCCCGCCAGGCCTCCATGGCCGCGGGCGTGCCCAAGGAGGTGCCGGCCTGGGGAGTCAACCAGGTGTGCGGCTCGGGACTTCGCGCCGTGGCGCTGGCGAGCCAGATGATCCAGACCGGCGATGCCAGGGTCGTCGTCGCCGGCGGCCAGGAAAGCATGAGCCTTTCCACCCACGCCCAGGCGCTTCGGGCGGGCACGAAGATGGGCGGCCTCGAGCTGATCGACACGATGATCAAGGACGGGCTGACCGACGCCTTCAACGGCTACCACATGGGCATCACCGCGGAGAATCTCGCCGAGCGCTACCAGATCACCCGGGAGGACCAGGACGCCTTCGCCACGGCCTCGCAGAACAAGGCTTCCGCGGCGCGGGCGGAGGGCCGTTTCGCCGACGAGATCGCCCCCGTCACCATCAAGGGCCGCAAGGGCGACACCGTCGTCGACAAGGACGAATATATTCGCGACGGGGTCGAGCAGGCTTCGCTCGCCGGCCTTCGCCCCGCCTTCCGCAAGGACGGCACGGTGACGGCGGGGAACGCCTCCGGCCTCAACGACGGCGCCGCCGCTTTGGTGGTGATGAGCCGCGAGGAGGCGGAACGCCGCGGCGCTCCGGTGCTCGCCCGCATCGCGAGCTGGGCGTCGGCCGGGGTCGACCCCTCGATCATGGGCATCGGCCCGGTCCCGGCGAGCCGCCGGGCGCTGGAGAAAGCGGGCTGGTCGATCGGCGACCTCGACCTCATCGAGGCGAACGAGGCCTTCGCCGCGCAGGCGCTGGCGGTCGGCAAGGAGCTCGGCTGGGACCCGGACAAGGTCAACGTCAACGGCGGCGCGATCGCCATCGGCCATCCCATCGGCGCGTCCGGGGCGAGGGTGCTTACCAGCCTCCTCTACGAGATGAAGCGCCGCGACGCGAAGCGCGGGCTGGCCACCTTGTGCATCGGCGGCGGGATGGGCATCGCGCTCTGCGTCGAGCGGGACTGAAACGCGCGCCGCCGGGGCCTGGGCTCGACGCCCGAGCCGGGCCCGGAACGCGATGTTGCAAAACGGCTACACTCACTGAACTTTCAATGAACGGCACCCGCCACGGCCTTGCGCCAATGGGGGGAATCGTATCTGCGTTATGGCAGAGGTCGTGCGCGACAGGCGCGGCCGATCAAGAGGGATGATACGGATGAGAAAATTTGGCCTGCTGGGCACCAGCGCGCTCGGCTCCTTTACTTTTATCGGCCTGTCCATGGCGCTCGCTACGCCGGCCATGGCGCAGACCACGCAGTCCGATGACGACACTCGGAACGCTCCGCAGGCGCAGAACAGCGAAGCCGAGATCGAGTCCGGCCAGGTCGTCACCGACAACACGACCGACCAGACGATCACCGTCACGGGCTCGCGCATCCGCCGCCCGAACCTCGAATCCACGGTTCCGGTGACCTCCGTCGGCGGCGAAGAATTCTTCGAGACCGGCAACGTCTCGGTCGGCGACGTGCTCAACGACCTTCCGGCGCTTCGCAGCACCTTCAGCCAGGCGAACTCGACCCGCTTCCTGGGCACCGCCGGCCTCAACCTGCTCGACCTTCGCGGCCTCGGCACCCAGCGCACCCTCGTGCTGGTGAACGGCCGCCGTCACGTCGGCGGCGACATCCTCAACAACGCCGTGTCGGTCGACACGAACACCATCCCGACCGACCTCATCGAGCGCGTCGACGTGGTGACGGGCGGCAACTCGGCCATCTACGGTTCCGACGCCATCGCGGGCGTCGTCAACTTCGTGCTGAAGCAGAATTACGACGGCTTCCAGATCCGCGGCCAGGGCGGCGTCAGCAAATATGGCGACGCGGGCTCCTATTTCGCCAGCTTCCTCGCCGGCCACAATTTCGCGGACGGTCGCGGCAACATCGCGATCAACCTCGAATATGCGCGGGCCCAGCAATATTTCGGCTCGGGCCGTCCGAACCTGCGCCAGAACAACGGCTTCGTGGTGGTCGACACCGATCCGGCCGGCACGCCGAACGGAAGCGACGGCAACCCGGACCGCATCTTCTTCCGCGACATCCGCTCGGCCTCGCTGACCAACACCGGCCTGGTGCAGGTCTACGTGACCCCGACCGCGGCGTTCAACTGCGGCACCGCCGGCAACGGCAGCTTCTTCAACTGCCCCTTCGCCTTCCAGAACGGCACGCTCGTCCCGCTCACCGGCACCCGCGTCGGCATCGGCCCGAACGGGTCGCTGATCGGCGGCAACGGCGAGAGCTTCCGCGGCCGCGAGCAGTTCCAGATCTCGCCGAAGCTTGATCGCTACAACGCCAACCTGATCGCGCACTTCACGCTTTCGCCGGCGCTGGAGCCGTTCATCGAGGCGAAGTACTCGCGCACCGAGACCTACGGCTCGGGCTCGAGCGGTCCGGCGTTCATCACCGGCACCACGCTCGGCGACACGCGCGAGCGCGTCCGCCTCGACAACCCGTACCTGCCGCTCGACGCCCGCGCCACGCTGCAGGCGGCGTTCCTGGCGTACGACCGCAACATCAACACGGGCGGCGCGCTCACTGCCGCCCAGCTGGCGACGCAGCGCGCGCAGGTCGCGGCGGGCACGTTCCGCTTCAACCTCCGCGAGAACATGCTCGAGCTCGGCGTCCGCAACGAGCAGGCGACTCGTGAAACCTATCGCGGCGTGGTCGGCCTCCGCGGCGACTTCAACGACGACTGGCATTACGAGATCTCGGCCAATTACGGCGAGTTCAAGGAAAAGACGATCGTCGGCGGCAACCTCAACATCCAGCGCTTCCTGCTGGCGGCGGACGCCGCGAGGAACCCGGCGAACGGCCAGATCCAGTGCCGCTCGCAGTTCGATCCGGCGGCCCGCATCGGCTATGTCGACGAAGGCTCGATCTTCAACGCCGACGTCGCCGCCTGCGTGCCGATCAACCTGATCGGCGGCCAGTTCACCGACGCGCAGCGTGCCTACCTGCTGCAGGACACCACCTCGGTCGGCAAGATCACGCAGTTCGTCGGTTCCGCCTTCCTGTCGGGCGACCTCAGCCAGCTCTTCGAGCTGCCGGGCGGTCCGGTCGGCTTCGCGGTCGGCGCCGAGTATCGTCGCGAGACGAACTTCTTCAAGGCCGACCCGCTCGTCGAGCAGGGCTACACCTTCTACAACGCGCTGCCGACGTTCACCGCGCCGTCGTTCGAAGTGAAGGAGGCCTTCGCCGAGGTCCGCATCCCGCTCCTCAAGGACATGCCGTTCTTCCACGAGCTGACCCTGAGCGGCGCGGGCCGCGTCGCCAACTACAAGGGCAGCACCGGCACCGTCTTCGCCTACAATGCGGGCGTCGACTGGGCTCCGGTGCAGGACCTCAGGTTCCGCGGCAACTACTCGAAGGCGGTTCGCGCGCCGAACCTGGGCGAGCTCTACTCGGCTGCCGGCCAGAACTTCGCGCCGGGCTTCCTCGATCCGTGCTCGGCCCGCAACGTCGGCACCGGCTCGGCCACCCGCGCGGCGAACTGCACCGCCGCCGGCGCGCCGGCCGGCTACGACTTCGTCTACTCGCAGTCGCTGGAGATCGTCAGCGGCGGCAACCCGAACCTGCAGGAAGAGACGTCCAAGTCCCTCACCCTGGGCGGCATCTTCCAGCCGCGCTGGGTGCCGGGCCTGTCGGTGTCGGTTGATTACTACAACATCACGGTGAACAAGGTGATCTCGTCCATCGCGGCGCAGACCATCGTCAACCAGTGCTACGACCAGCCGACGCTGCAGAATCCGTTCTGCTCGCTCTTCCAGCGTGCCGGCGCCAGCGGCGGTCCGCGGGGCGAAATCCCCTTCCAGATCCTGGAAGGCAGCCTCCTTCAGTCCTCGCTCAACTTCGCGAAGCTGAAGGCCCGCGGCATCGACACCGAGATCGCCTACCGTCACCGGTTCGATTTCGGCACGATCGGCGGCCGCCTCACCTACACCCACGTGTTGCAGCGGGATAACTTCCTCAACCCGGCCGATCCGACCTTTGCCAACCGGATCATGTACGAGCTGGGCGATCCGAGGGACGCGTTCAACTTCAACCTGGACCTCAAGACCGGCCCGTACACGTTCGGCTACCAGGCTCGCTTCATCGGCAAGCAGTATCTGAACACCTACGAGGACTATAACTCCCTGCAGGGCCGCGCGCCGGAGAATGCGGACTATGCGGACATCAAGTTCTACCCGTCCGTCTTCTACCATGACGTGCGGCTGGGCTTCGATGCCTCCGACAAGTTCAACTTCTACATCGGCATCGACAACGCCCTGAACCGGAAGCCGCCGCTCGGCCTCACCGGTATCGGTGCGGGCAGCGCGATCTACGACGTTCGCGGCCGGTTCTTCTACGCGGGCGCCGTCGCCAAGTTCTAAGACGGACCCGATTGCGACACTCGAGGCCGGGGCTCACCCCCCGGCCTCTTTTTTTGCTCGCAGCCGGACGGCGTCTCCGCCGCAGGAAGCGACAGTCGCGTGACCGTCACCGGAGGCGCGTCAGGCGAAGGTGAAGTTGACCGGGGCGGGGCTCAGCTGGCGGTCGAAGGCCTCGTCGCGATAGGGGCCGTCGCGGTCCACCCAGTGAAGGAAGAGATGGGCCGACCAGCCGTTGGGATTGGGCGAGGTTCGGCCGTGCCGGTGGTGGACGCCCTGGTAGAGCACCGCGTCCCCCACCTCCATGGCGAGCGAGGCGTGAGGCTCGTCGCCGAAATCCTCCTCGACCCGGGCCGAGGGCTCCTGCCGCCGCCGGCCGACCTCCAGGTTCCACGGCGCGCCGTCGCTATAGTCGAGCGTCAGCGAGAGGCTGTGCTCGCACGACGGGCGGTCGAAATGGACTCGGCAGATGTCCCCTTCCCGGTAGAGGCGGAAATAATCGTAGGTCGGCAGAAGCGCGCGGCCGACGATGCCGCTCACCACCGGCGTCAGCCCCCAGAGGAAGTGGAGCATCGGCTTATAGTGATGGCCGTAAAGCTCGAAGGCCGGGCGGGCGAGCAGGTTGATGCGGTTCTCCGCCCCGCTGAGCGGGATCGCGCCCGGGCCTAGGTCGCGCTTCAGGCTCTGGAGAAAGGCCTGCGCGATCTCCTGCGGCACCAGGCCGCGGACGAGCGCATAACCGTCGCCCGAATAATCGCCGATCACATCCATCCGCCGTGAGCTAGGCGCTGGCCCGCCCGGCGACAAGCGCTGCGGGCTTCCTTCCGCCGCCGCCGCCCCGTAGGACGGCGCAATGCACGGCGACGTCACCTCCCAGGTCGAGGCCCTGCTCGGCGCGCGGCGCTTCGCGGACGCCGCCCGGCACCTCACCGCCGCGGCGGCGCGGGGAGACCGCGCGGCGCTTTCTCTCCTCGCCGAGTGGCGGATCTCCGGGACCATCGTCCGTCGGGACCTCGCCGCCGCCCGCGGCCTGTTCGGCCGGGCGGCGTCGGCGGGGGACACGGACTCCGCCCTGCTCCACGCCGCCTTCCTCGCCACCGGCACGGGCGGAGAGGAGGATTGGCGCGGCGCCGTGGCCGCCCTGGAACGGCAGGCGCCGCGAAGCGCCGACGCCAGGGCCCAGCTCCGACTCATCGGCGCCATGGACCTAGACGAGGGCGGCGCGCCGCGCTCGGCGCTGCCGACGCGGCCGCTGAGCGAGGCGCCCCACGTCGTCGTCGCCGAAGGGTTCGCGACCGCCGCCGAATGCGATTATCTCGTCGCCAAGGCGGAGGGCGCGCTGCAGCCCTCGACGGTGGTCGATCCGGGCACCGGCCGGCTGATCCCCCATCCCATTCGCTCGTCCGAAGGCGCGATGTACGGCGTCTATGACGAGGATGTCGCGGTCAACGCCCTCAACCGCCGGATCGCGGCGCTGAGCGGCACCGTCATCGCCCAGGGCGAACCGCTCCAGCTGCTGCGCTACCGGCCGGGCGGGGAGTATCGCGCCCACATGGATGCGCTCCCGGCCGAGCCGAACCAGCGCATCCTCACCGTCCTCGTCTACCTTTCCGACGATTATGAGGGCGGCGAGACCCGCTTCCCGCGCACCGGCCTCTCGTTCAGGGGACGGCGCGGCGATGCGCTCCTGTTTCGCAACGTCGGCCCGTACGGCGAGCCGGAGCCGCTGTCGATCCATGCCGGCCTTCCGGTGACGCGCGGGGTGAAGACGATCGCGTCGCGCTGGATCCGCGCCGGCCGCTTCACCTACCCACCGCCCAGGCCGCTGCTCGACCTTTAGAGCCTGATCGTCTTAGGTTGCAACGCCGGTGGCGTTTCAACCTGAGGCGCGAATCAGGCTCTCGATATATGTCTGGACCATGATTCACGCTTCAGGCTGATTCAGCCTGAAGCGATCATGGTCTAGGCGTCGATGACGGTCGCGGATTGCCAGGTGTCGCCGTCATAGGTGAAGCGCACGTGGCTGCCGCGGTGGAAGGCGGCGCCGTCCCAGGCGATCACCTGCAGCTCTATGTCGTTGTTCCTGTGCGCATGAATCCAGTTGAAGCTCTGCAGCTCGTTGTTGCGCAGCCGCACGGAGGTCGCCGTGCCGGCCTGGACGACGAGCGCTCCGCCGGCCTGTTCCACCATCTTGCGCGCAGCGGCGGCGTAGGTGCGGTGATAATGGCCGGCGAGCGCGACATGGACTCCGGCCCGGCACACCGCCTTCACCGCGTCGTCGTGCCGCCCGACCGCCTCGGTAAGCTCCGTCCCCTCCCCGATCGGCATCGCGTAGAGCGGGTGGTGGGTGACGAGTATCCGCGTCTTCTCCGCCGGCACCTGAGCGAACTTCTCCTCGATCAGCGCCATCTGGTCCCGGTTGAGGCGCCCGCTCTTGATGGTGAGGGAGCGGGCGGTGTTGATTCCGAGCACGGCGACATGGTCGTCCTCGAACCACGGGCAGAGCTCATGGGAGATGTAATGCTTGTAGCGCCTCAGCGGTGCGGCGAAGCGGCGGGCCACGTCGTAGAGCGGCACGTCGTGATTGCCCGGCACGACGAGCAGCCTGAATCCCGCGGCGCGCAGCCGCTCGAGATAGGCGCGGGCCTCCCGGAACTGCTCGATGCGGGCGCGCTGGGTGAAGTCGCCGCTGATGATGACGAGGTCCGGCTGCTGCTCGGCGAGCCAGGCTTCGGTGCCGGCGACGACCGCGGGGTCGTGGGCGCCGAAGTGGATGTCGGAGAGGTGGGCGATACGGGCGGGCATGGTTTCGTGAACGAGCCGGAGCCGCTCGGGTTCAGCGCCAGGTTCGGGCGTGGCGACGGCCGAGCGTCGTCAGCAGCTCGTATTGGGAGAGCCCCGACTGCGCCGAGGCGGCCGGCAGGTCGTAGACGAGCTCCACCCAGTCTCCTTCCCGAAGGCCGGGCGCGGCATCGGCGAGGACGGCGGTGAGGTCCATCGACACCCGGCCCGCGACGGGCAGCACGGCCTCGCCGTGGAGCGCGCTGCCCCTGCCCGAGAAGCCGCGCAGATAGCCGTCGGCATAGCCGATGTTGAGGATGGCGATGTCGCACGCCGCCGCCGCCGTGAAGGTGGCGTTATACCCCACGGTCGCCCCGGCCGGCAGGCGCTTGCGCTGCACCACCTGCGCCTCGACCCTCGCTACCTGGCGGACATGCCCTTCCGCCTCGCGGCGCGGAACCCCGCCGTAGAGCGCCAGGCCGGGCCGGGTCAGGCCGAAGGCATAGTCGCGGCCGAGACAGATGCCGGCGCTGTTGGCGAGGCTCAGCCGGCGCGCCCGAAGCGTTCCTGCCGCGGCGGCGAAGGCGTCGCGCTGCGCGGCGTTCATCGCCCGGTCCTCGTCGGCGCAGGCGAGGTGGCTCATCACCGTGTCGACGACGAGGCCGTCGAGCAGGCCGGAGCCCGCCTCCCCCGGCGACAGGCCCAGCCGGCCGATCCCGGTGTCGATCATCAGGTCGCACGGCCGCCCGGGCGCCGCCTCCTTCCACCGCGCCACCTGGCGGGGAGTGTTGAGCACCGGCCGGGCGCGCGATCCGGCTGCCTGCGCCAGATCCTCCTCCGCCACGCCGTGGAGGATGGAGAGCGAGGCGCCCTCGGCGAGGAGCGGCAGGATCTCCTCCGCCTCGGCCCAGGTGGCGACGAAGAAGTCGCGGCAGCCCGCTTCGGCCAGGCGCCGGGTGACCTCGGCGGCGCCGAGGCCGTATCCGTCCGCCTTCACCGCCGCGCCGCAAGCCGCGGCGCCGCTGCGCGCGTCGAGCCAGCGCCAGTTGGCGACGAGCGCATCGCCGTCGAGGGTCAGGCGGAGGGGGGCGTGGGTCACCCCGGCGCGGATAGGAGGCGCGGCAAAGGGGAGCAAGGGCGCAGAGCGGCGCCGCGGCCTATTCGAGCTCCCTGCCCGCGGTCTCGGGGAGCCAGAGCAACGTCACCACCAGCGCCATGGCGACCACCGCGATCGTGTACCACAGGCCGGCGAACGGATCGCCGGTGCGGGCGACGATATACTGGCTGATGAAGGGCAGGAAGCCGCCGAAATAGCCGGTGCCGATATGATAGGGGATCGACATCGAGGTGTAGCGGATGCGGGCGGGGAAGAGCTCGACGAGCAGCGCCGCGACGGGGCCGAAGGTCATTCCCGAGCACATGCCGATGAGGACGATGGCGAGGATCACCTGCAGGGCCTGAGGCAGGGTCGGCACGGTCTTCCCGAGCTTGTACCCCGCCGCCCCGAGCGCCGCGTCGAGCGCGGCGGGATCGGCGGCGTCCACCGGCGCCCCGCCGATCGTCACCGCCGGCGGCGCGCCGGGCGCGCCGACGCGGGTCGAATAGGCGATGCCCTTCTTCGAGAGGGCGTCGAGGACCCGGCCGCAGGCGGTCGCCTGCACCTTGGCGAAGGGATCGTAGCGGCAGTCGCTGCCCGTCACGACGACGGGGCTGCGCGACATCGCCGCCGACAATTCCGGATTGGCCGCCGACGCCATCCAGTGGAAAAGCGGGAACATCAGCGCGATGGTGAGGGCGTAGCCGATCGCGATCGGCTTCTTTCGGCCGACCTTGTCGCTGAGCCAGCCGAACAGGATGAACCAGAACAGGCTGAACATCGCCGCCACGCCGATGATGGCGCGGGCGGGCGTGTCCTCCATCCTCAGCGCGTTCTGGAGGAAGTACATCGCCTGGAACTGGGCCGTGTACCAGATCACGGTGAGCCCGGCGGCGATGCCGAACAGGGCGACGAGGACGAGCTTGACGTTGCCGCGCGTGGCGAAGCTCTCCGTCAGCGGGTTGCGGGCGAGCTCGCCGGCTTCCTTCATCGCCTGGAAGACCGGGCTCTCCTTGAGCTTCAGCCGGACCCACAGCGACACGGCGAGGAGCAGGATCGAGAAGAGGAAGGGGATTCGCCAGCCCCATGCCGCCCATTGCGCCTTGTCGACGAACAGCTCGGAGACGAGCACCACGGTGACGGAGAGAAGGAAGCCGCCGACCACGCCGGCCTGGATGAAGCTGGTGTAGAAGCCCCGCTTGCCCCGCGGCGCATGCTCGGCGACGTAGATCGCCGCGCCGCCATATTCCCCGCCGAGCGCCAGGCCCTGGAGCACCCGCAGCGCGACCAGGACGACGGGCGCCGCGACTCCGATCGACGCGTAGGACGGCACGAGGCCGACCGCGGCGGTGGCGAGGCCCATCACCGCTATGGTCACCAGGAAGGTGTATTTGCGTCCGAGCCGGTCGCCGAGATAGCCGAAAAGGATGGCGCCGATCGGCCGCACGCCGAAGCCGACGCCGAAGCTCGCCAGCGCCGCGAGGAACTGGGCGGTGTCGCTGCCGAGCGGGAAGAAGGTCTTGCCGATGATCCCGGCAAGCGTCCCGTAGATGAAGAAGTCGTACCATTCGAAGACGGTGCCCAGCGTCGAGGCGAAGATGACGAGCCGGTCCCGCTTCGCGTCGATAACGTAGTCCGCGCCCGAAGCTGCCGCCATTCGCCCCTCCCTCGTGTCGCACCCGAGCTTAGGCGGGCGGCGGGGCGGCGGGCAAGCCGTCGCCGCGGGCCGCACCGGGCCCTATTCGTCCAGCGCCTGCTGCGCCCGCTCCCACCGGCGACCGTCGAAGGCGCGGACCGCGACCTCGAGCGCGCCGGGATCGTCGAGGGCGCGCAGGTTGACGCTCCACGAACCGGGATGGGAGCGGGGCTGGTAGAAGCTCTTGATCCCGCAGACCGCGCAGAAGAGGTGCTCGGCGGCGCCGGTGCCGAAGCGATAGGCGGTCAGCCGGTCCTTTCCCGACAGCAGGCGGAACGCGGCGTGCGCCACGATCAGGTGCAGGAAGCCGGTCCTGGCGCAGATCGAGCAGTTGCAGTCGAGCACCTCGACCCGCCGCGGCACCTGCGCCTCGAACCGGACCGCCCCGCAGTGGCAGCCGCCTGCGATCGTCACCCGCTCCATGGGCCCGCCATCGCCCCGACGAGGCCTGAAACGCAAGTGCGACAACCCGCGCGACGAGCCTCTATCGCACCGTTTTCATTCTTGTTACGGTCCATTCCGGGGACATCCTCAGGGGGATAGACAAATGATTGATTCGGCGTCGTTCAGGCGGTTTCTTGCGGCGGGCACGGCGTTTGCGGCGCTGACCGCGCTCACGGCCGGCGCGGCACAGGCGCAGCAGACCCAGGGGACCACCCCGCCGGCGGCGACGCCGACCGGGGCCGCCACGCCGGACTCCGGCGCCGAGCTCGGCACCGACACCATCCCTACCGTCCCGGACAATGCCGAGATCCTCGTCACCGGATCGCGCATCCGGCAGAACCCGAACAACAGCGCCCTGCCGCTCCAGATCATCACCAACGAGGAAGTCCAGCGCAACGGCATCAGCAGCCCCGAGCAGCTGCTGATGCACCTCACCACCAACGGCACGGGCCCGGACAATCTCGCGTCCAACGCCGACGTCGTCACCGGCGCCCAGCGCGGCACCAACGGGCTGTCCTCGGCCAACCTGCGCGGCCAGGGCAACGCGGCCACCCTCGTGCTCCTCAATGGCCGCCGCATCGCCGCCCACGGCCTCTCCGGCTCCGCGGTGGACGTGAACCAGATCCCGTTCGCGATCATCGACCGGGTCGAGGTGCTGAAGGACGGCGCCTCGGCCATCTACGGCACCGACGCGGTCGGCGGCGTGATCAACTTCATCACCCGCAAGGACTATCAGGGCATCGGCGTCCAGGGGCTGACCGACGTGACCGGCGAGGGCAACGGCAACATCTACCGTGTGTCGGCGACCGCCGGCTTCGGCGACATCCGAACCCAGGGCTTCAACGTCATGGGCGCCGTCTCCTACAGCTGGAACCAGATCCTGCGCGGCAACCAGCGCAGCTTCGTCAACGGCAACCAGCCCAATCGCGGCCTGTCGATCGACACGCGCGGAACGCCGATCGCCACCATCTTCAACATCGGCGCCAACACCCGTCCGGGCAGCCTCACCGCCGGCGGGACGCTGACCGGCGGCCTCACCCTCACCGCTCCGAACGGGGCCAACGCCGCCGCCGGCGGGATCAACATCCTCGATCTTCCCGGCGGCGCCGGCTGCGAGACGATGGACGGCGGCATGGCCTACGACTGGGAGCTGTGGCAGACCCCGACCGCTTACTACGCCTGCGCCTGGGACACCGGCCGCGCCGCCGTCATCCAGCAGCCGATCAAGACTCTGACTTATTACGGCCGCGGCATGGTCAACATCGCCTCCAGCCACCAGCTTTCGCTCGAGGTCACCGGCTCCAAGGCGGACTCGGCGAAGAGCTTCTCCAACGCCCAGCTCTCGGCCAATGCCACCAACCTGCCGATCGCGCTGCCGCGCAACGCCAACACCGCGACGACCTACGACGCCATCTTCAACGCCTTGCTCGCCGCCTTCCCGACTCAGCAGGCGGGGCTTCTCGCCAACCGCGGCAAGCCGATCGCCTATCGCTGGCGCTGCATCCCGTGCGGCCCGCGCGAATATCGGACGACGACCAAGACGTTCCGCGCCGCGCTCGGCCTCGAGGGCCCGCTCTGGAGCGGCTGGGACTATCGCGCCGGCGCTTCCTACGCGCGCAGCGAATCCTCCTCGGTGCTCGGCTCGGGCTATTACTATCGCGGCACGCTCGCCAACGGCGATCCGGACCCGCTCGCGCCCCAGGCGCCGGGCAGCAACGGCGTCCAGCGCGGCCTCGTCGGCGTGCTGAACGGCGGCCTCATCAACCCCTTCACCATCGGCCAGAGCGACGCCGGCCTCGCCGCCCTCGCCGCCGTGTCGGCGGAAGGCACCACCCTCTACGGCGGCCGCTACCAGGTGCGCCAGTTCGACGCCTCCGCCTCGGGACCGCTCTTCCCGCTCTTCGGCCGCGACATCCAGCTCGCCGTCGGCGTCGACTACCGGCGCGAGACCTACGAGTTCAACGGCTCGCCCGCCGCCGCGGCGAACCAGCCGGTGATCTTCCTCGCCGCCTTCGACAACGTCAACGCGCTCACCCCCAAGCACCGCAACGTCAAGGCCGCCTATGCCGAGATGCTGGTGCCGATCCTCGACAATCTCGACATCACCGGGGCGGTTCGGATCGACGATTACACCGGCTTCGGCTCGACCACGAACCCGAAGGTGTCGATCAAGTACCGGCCCTTCCGGCAGGTCCTGTTCCGCGGCTCCTACAATACTAGCTTCCGCGTCCCGACCTTCAACCAGATCTTCAACGGCGTCACCGTCTCCCCCTATCTCGGCAGCGACATCGCCGATCCGATCAGCTGCCCCGGCGGCGTTCCCACCAGCCCGCTCGGCAGCGGCCTGCCCTGCGCCCAGATTCGTCCGGACATCGGCACCGGCGGCAATCTCGAGCTCGGTCCGGAGACCGCGAAGCAGTTCAACGTCGGCGTGGTCGTCACCCCGGCCCCGCGGTTCAGCGCCTCGGTCGACTGGTGGTCGATCGCGGTCGACAACACCATCGCGGAGCTGACGACGCGGCAGCTGATCCAGAACGCGGCGCTCTTCCCCGGGCGGTTCGTTCGCGACGCGCAGAACAACATCATCGCCCTCGACCAGAGGTGGATCAACGCCGGCGCGCGGCGGACGCAGGGCCTGGAGATCATGCTCCGCGGCGCAATCGACGCGTTCGGCGGGCAGGTCTTCGCCGGCCTCGACGGCACCTATCTCCTCAAGAAGAAGGAGAAGCTCACCCAGGCCGCGCCCTACAGCCCGAGCGAAGTCGGCGTCTTCACCTTCACCGGCGACCTGGGCCTCAAATGGAAGCACAACGCCTTCATCGGCTTCTCGAACGATCAATGGTCGGCGACGCTGACGCAGATCTTCCGCGACGGGTACAGGAACTTCGCGCTTCCCGGCATCGCCTCCGGCGCGATCACCCGGCCGGACTACAACGCGCGGGTGAGCAACTACATCATCTACAACCTGTCGCTCAGCTATACCGGCCTCGGCCCGCGCTACCGGATCACGGCGGGCGTCAAGAACCTGTTCGACCGCGATCCGCCCTTCGCCATCACCTATGACGGCAATACCGGCGCGGGCAGCTCGTGGGAGCCGCGCGTGGCCGACCCCCGCGGCCGCTCGTTCACCGTCGCCGCCGAGGTCAAGTTCTAGAGCCTGATCGTCTTAGGTTGAAACGCCGGTAGCGTTTCAACCTGAGGCGTGAATCAGGCTCTCGATATATGTCTGGACCATGATTCACGCTTCAGGCTGATTCAGCCTGAAGCGATCATGGTCTAGTCGAAGGACGGCGCGACAAGCCCGCCTCGTCGTCGCGGACCTTGATCCGGACGACGAGCCGGGGCCGGTATCGGCCTCGAAGGCTCTAAAGGTAGAAGTCGGGCCTGGCCAAGGCGTGGCCGTCGGCGACGGCGACGCAGATCACCAGGTCGGCGGCGCCGTCGCCGTCGACGTCGCCCTCCACCCACCAATGGCCGTCCGCCTCGTAGGCGCGCAGCTCGCCGGCGCTGTGGCTGAACGCGTCGGCGCCGATGAAGTGGAAGACGCCCTTGCCGCCCGCCTCCCCGTTGGCGTCGATGGCCGCGAGGTTGATATGCTCCCCGGCGGTGAAGTCGAGGATGGTGTCGAAGGCCGCACCGGTAGAATCGCTCACCGCCCGATATTCGAACTGGTCGGTGCCCTCCCCGCCCCGCAAGAGGTCGGCGCCTTCGCCTCCGCACAGCCGGTCGTCGCCGCCGCCGCCGGTAATCACGTCGTCGCCATGGCCGCCGCGAACGTTGAACCGGCCGTCGCTCTCGTTGGAGCCGTCGAAGAGGAGATGCTCCCCGGCGCCGAGCGACATCGCGATGACGGTCAGCTCCGCCCCGGCCGCGACGTTGCCGTCGACGGTGCGGACGGCGTAATCGTTGGGCGCCGAAGGATCGCCCGACGAATAGACGGCGAACCGCTCGACCCCCGTCAGCGTGTCCTCGCCGAGGACGAGGTCGTAGCGGCCGAGGAGGCCGACCGCGTCGTTCCCGGCGCCGCCGTCCACCCGGTCCGCCGCCGTGAAGGCCGCGCCGAAATAGAAGAAGTCGTTGCCGGCCCCGCCGCTCACCCGGTCGTCGCCGCCGTCGCTCATCACCAGAAGGTCGTTGCCGCCGCCCATCGTCACGACATTGTCGAGCGCGTTGCCCTGCACGCCCTGGTTGCCGGTCGCAGTGCCGGTGAGATTCTCGACATTGGCAGGCAGCACGTACAGCGCCGCATAATCGGAAGCGCTGCCGACGGCGGTGCGGACCTCGTCGGTTCCGCCGTTCGCCGCTTCCACCACCGTGTCGGCGGCGTCGTCGACGTAGAAGAGGTTGTCGCTTCCGTCGCCCTCGAGCCGGTCTCCGACCGAGGCGACGCCGTTCACGGTCACCGTCGCAGTGGCGGAGGCGCCCCCGGTGAGCGTGTAGGTGAAGCTGTCATAAGCGGCGGCGTTGACGGCGCCCGACGCCGCGTCGGGCAGGGCGTCGAAGACATGGTTCGGGTCGTAGCTGAACGTGCCGTCCGCGTTGACGGTGAGCAGCGCCCCGGAGGCGAGCGTTACCGTCGTTCCGACGGAGGCGGCGACGCCGTTCACCAGCGCCACCTGAGCCACGGCGCCGTCGGGCCCGGCGCCGTTGTCGAGGAAGAGCGTGCCGGTCACCACCGCCGCCTCGGACGTGCCGAAAGCGTCGTCGCGCGCGGCGAGCGGCTCGAAGAGGCGGGCCTTGACCGCGGCGCCGGACGCGTCGCCGCCGAGGGCGCTGGCATCTTCCCAGAGCGCAAGGAAGCCGCCCGACGCATTTGCCGCCAGTGCCGGCCATGCCTGGCTCCCCGACGTCGTCTGGTTGACGAGCAGCTCCCCGCCGATGCGGCCGCCATGGCCGTCGAACAGCTGGGCGCGGATCGCCGAGCCGCTCGTGTCGCCCGCCTGGGCGCTGAAATCCGTCCACCCGATCAGGAACATGCCGCTCGGCAGGACCGTCACCACGGGATGATATTGGTTGGAGGCGGCGCTGGTGTTCACCAGGAACTCGCCCCCCGTCCGCGCGCCGGAAGCGTCGAACAGCTGCGCCTTGATCGCGTAGCCGCTGCCGTCGCCCGCCGCCGGGTTCGCGGTCCACCAGGCCATCACGAAGCCGCCGGTCGGCAGGGCGGCGACGACCGCCTGGCCCTGGTCGCCGTCGCTCGCGGAAGCCGCGATGAACTCGGCGCCGGCAGGGCTTCCCGCCGCGTCGAAAAGGCGCCCCTTCACCTCCTGCCCGGCAACCGAGCCGACGACTCCATTGTCCATCCACGCGACGGCGAAGCCGCCCGACGACAAGGCCGCGATGCGGGGATTATATTGCGACCCGGCGGAGACCGAGGCGACCGCGAACTCCGACCCGATCGCGGCGCCGGCGCCGCTCAGCATCTGGCCGCGCAGCTCGAATGAACCCTGCGCGTCATATTCGGTCCACGTGACGACGTAGCCGCCGGAGGCGAGCGGCGTCACCTCGGTCCTGTCATGATAGCCGGCGCTCGCCTTGACGACGATGTCGGCGCCGACGATATGGGCCGCCGCATCGTAGATCCGCATCCGGACGGCGCTCGAATCGCCCCAGGTCACGACGAAGCCGCCGCCCGGCAGGGCCTTGAGCGAGGCCCGTTCCTGGGAGGCGGCGACGTAGAATTCGCCCCCCACCTTGGCGCCCGTGGCGGACAGCAGCTGTCCGTAGACGGTGGAATAACCCTGCATCCACAAGGTCGCGAAGCCGCCGCCGGCGAGCGCCACGACGGACGGCTGGCGTTGGTCGCCCGCCGTGGCGGTGTTGACCAGAAGCTCGGATCCGGCCGAGAAGCCGCCTACGCTCGCCATTCTGTATTTCCCCCCGATTGCACGGGCGCTTGTGCCGGGGATCCGCTGCAATAGGGTTAACGGGCGCGAAAAAACGATCTCGCCGAGGCTGTTAACGGCCGATCCTTGGAAGCTTGCAAGAGCCTGTCCTCCCTCCCGCGATCGTGCTTTAAGGACCGCCGATGCAGAGGAGCGACCGCCGATGAGACTTGAGCTTGCCCTGGCCGCCATGGGATGCGCGCTCGCCGCCGCCGGTTGCGCGACGACGACGGCGCCCTCGCCGACCGATTATGCGGCCGCGCTCGCCGATCCGGTCCGCCCCGATGCGGACCGCGCCCGCGACGCCGACCGCAAGCCCGCGGAGCTGCTCGCCTTCGCCGGCGTCGGCGCGGGAGACAAGGTGGCGGAGCTGGCGCCGGGCGGCGGCTACTTCACCCGGATACTGAGCGGCGCGGTCGGCGCTGGCGGACGCGTCTACGCCATTGCCGCCAAGCCCTCGGCGGGGGTTCAGGCGCTGGCGGCGGCGCGTCCCAACGTGACGATCTTGTCCGGCGCGCCGGGGACGATCCCGGCCCCCGAGCCGGTGGACGTCGTCTGGACCACGCTCAACTATCACGACTTCAAGAATGCGACGGTCGGATCGGGCGACGGCGCGGCGGCGATCAACGCCGCGGCCTTCCGAGCGCTGAAACCGGGCGGCACCTATTTCATCGTCGACCATGAGGCGGGCGCCGGCGTCGGCGCCTCCGTCACCTCGACCCTCCACCGCATCGAGGGAGCGCAGGTGAAGCGCGAGGTCGAGGCGGCCGGCTTCCGGCTCGATGCCGAAAGCCCCCTCCTGCGCCATCCGGCCGACGATCACAGCCAGAAGGTCCAGGAGACCGGCATCAGGGGCAAGACCGACCAGTTCGTTCTGCGCTTCAGGAAGCCGAAGCGCTGAGACGCACCTACTAGACCCTGTCCTTTCAGCTCAAACCGTCCCCCGCACGTGTTGCGGACGGGCGGCCAGTCCGTATGAGGCTCAGCCGTTGAGGTCCAGAAGGGCCGAGCCAGAGCGCGCTGAGTTTAGCTGATCCGCTCATCCTGAGTAGGGACTGAGCCTGGCGAAGTCCCGTATCGAAGGACCGTCCTTCGAGACGCCGGTTCGACAAGCTCACCGGCTCCTCAGGATGAGCGGGACCGGTGCCTCAACCTGGTCCCTCGATCCTCTAGCGAGTTCGTGCGGCGCTCGGCTGATCGCATCCAAGCCGGAGCAGCAGCCGATCCGCCTGGTCAGTCAAGGCGGGGATCGAACCGTCGGCGTAGATCTGGCGCGCTATCCGTGCGCATTCGATCGCTCTTGGATCCGGCGCCTGCACGATAGCGCGCGGCTGCGCCTCCAGCTTTTCAACTCGCTGCTTCAGATCGTCGACCGTCATCTTATACGCCCCGAGGATGACGAGCACGGCCGCAAGGGCGAGGAGAGCAGTGACCGCCTTGCTGTTATCATTAAGCCATTTAAGCATCGCTCGCTCTCTTCGTGCGCTAGGAATTCGCGTCCGCCGTGACTGAGCAATCGCCGGCCTAAGAGTGCCGGAAACCGGCATCCTGACGTAGTTAACTCGGTCTTTACCACTCCCATTTACCAATGACGAATGGCCGATAGGGGGGGACGGGGTCATGATCGGGTTGATGATATTGACAGCCGCCGCGCAGGCGCCGGCGCAGCTCGCCAGCAACGACGAGGCGCGGTGGCGGATGTTCATCCGCGCCAGCCTGCAATCGCCGCCCGCGGCGGAGCCGGATCGTTCGCGCATCAGGGAGCTCGAGGGCATCGTCCGGCGGCTGCGCGACGATCGCGACAGGCTCCGGATCGCGGGTCCGTCGGGGCTGTAGGCGGGATCGGCCTTCGCTCCTCCCCGTCGCCGCAGGCGATGGGGCGGGCGGAAAAGCTCAGCCCCGGTTGCGGACGCAGCGCCCGGGCGCGGGCTCGATCGCGGGGAGCTTGCCGTCGCCGGGCACCCGCGCCTTCACCCTTTCCGCCGTGTTGCCGGCGCTGAGCCAGGCCTGCCATTCGGGCCACCAGCTCCCCTCGCGCTTCTCTGCGCCCTCGAGCCATTGCTCCGCGGTCGCCGGCATCGCGTCGTTCATCCAATAGCCGTGCCTGTTGGCGCTCGGCGGGTTGATGACGCCGGCATTGTGGCCGCTGCCGCCGAGCAGGAAGCGCACCGGTCCGCCGAACAGGCGGGCGCTGTCGTAGGTCGCCGCCCAGGCGGAGACATGGTCGTCCTTGAGACTGATCGCGGTGACCGGCGTGCGCACCTTGCCGAGGTCGATCCTCACGCCGCCGACCTCCAGCTCGCCGCCGCGCGCGAGCTTGTTGTCGCGCAACACGTCCTTCGCCCAGGAGAGGAGGAAGGCGCGCGGGATGTGGGCGCCGTCGGCGAACCAGTAGAGGATGTCGGAGGGCGGCGCCTCCTTGTCGAGAAGATAGTGGTTCACCACCGACGACCAGATGAGGTCGTTCGCCCGCACCGCGGAAAAGAGAGCCTGGAGGTCCTGGGCGGCCATGAAGCCCTTGTGGAGGAGGTGGCGCTCCATCGCGCGCAACTGCTCCGGCTCGGTGAACGTCGACCAGGTGCCGAGCTCCGAAAAGTCGAACAGGCTGCCGATCGCGGTGGCCGACGCGACGCGGTCGCCCTGCCCCTTCGCCGCCAGCCAGGCGAGCGCGATCCCCACCAGCGTGCCGCCCATGCAGAAGCCGAACAGGTCTACCTCCCGCTCCCCGGTCGCCTGCTCGATCGCCTCCAGCGCCTCGACAGGCCCCTCGCGGATGTAGTCGGCGATATCCTTGTCCGCGAGCTCGGCGCCCGGATTCACCCAGGAGATGACGAAGACGGTGTGGCCCTGCTCGACCAGCCAGCGAATGAGGCTCGACTTGGGCTGGAGGTCGAGCAGGTAATATTTGTTCACGAGCGGCGGGACGTAGAGGATCGGCCGCCGGTACACCTGCTCGGTCGCGGGCGCGTATTGGATGAGCTCCATCAGCGCGTTGCGGTAGACGACGCTCCCCGGCGTCGCGGCGAGGTCGACGCCCAGCTCGAACTCGCGTTCCGCCCGGCGGCGGACGAGCCCGCCGTCCTCGGCGGCGTCGGCGAGGAGGTTGGCGAGGCCGGAGAGCAGGCTGACGGAGCCCGTGTCGATCGCCCGGCGGATCGCCTCGGGATTGGTGAAGGCGAAATTGGCCGGCGAAAGGGCGTTCAGATATTGCTGGGTGAAGAACTCGGCCTTGGTGCGCGTCGCCTCGTCCAGGCCTTCGGCGCCCTTCACAAGCTCCATCGCGCGGCGCGCCGTGAGGAGATAGGCCTGCTTCAGATAGTCGAACAAAGGCTCTTCCGACCAGGCCGGGTCGCTGAAGCGGCGGTCGCCCCGCTCCGGCACCGCCACCGGGTCCGGCGCTGCGCCGCCGGCGCGGGCCGCGGCGGCGCTCCACAGGCTCATCCAGTCGGCGACCGCCTTCTGCTGGGCGCGAAGCAGCTCCTGCGGGTGGGTGAAAAGGTGGGCGGCGAAGGCGCCGAACGCCCGCGCCGGCGCGGCCGGATCGAACGGCTTGGGCACGTGCGGGTCCATCGCCCGCTCGGTGGAGGCGCCGGCGAGGCGAATCGCATTCGCCACCACCTCGCCCCACGCATCGGCAAGCTCTGAAGGGGTTGGGAGGCTCTCCGGGAGCCTGAAGACGGGAGCGGTCGGGTCCTGCGGCATGGCGGCCCCTTACCGCCATTGGCGGCGAAGCTGGAACCTCAAATTTGCCGCCCGGCCCTCGCCGGGGTCAGCAGGACTGCTTCTCCGGCGTTCCGGCCCCGCCGGCGGGGAGCCGGCGGACGCCGTCGAGGCAGCTCGGCGGCGCCGGCGCGGGCGCCGCGGCGGCCTCGGGCGGCTTCTTGCCCAAGGCGCCCTGCGGCTTTTCAGGAAGGCCGCTGAGCGCCCAGTGGAGCTGGGAATTGGGCTGGACGGTCTGCGACAGGGTGGCGGCGACGGCCGCCTCCCGGGTCATCGGCACGTAGCGGCGGACCACGGCCCGGTTGGCGAGGCTCGTCTGCGCGGCGACCACGCCGGCAAGGTTGCCCGCCGCGGGCACCGGGATGGTGACGTCGGGATTGGCCGCGGCCGCGGCGGCGGCGGCGGCGGCGGCCGCGGCCGGATCGACCGCCGGCACCAGCTCCTGCGCGTCGGCGAGGCTGCTCGGATCGGAGGTCAGGCGGCGCATCAGCGCGATCTGCGGCTCGCTTGAGGAGGGGCGGAAGCGGAACGCCGCCGGTTTCCCCCAGCCGCCTTCCCAGCGATAGAAGATGTGCGTGCCGACATTCTGAAGCTTCACCAGGCTCGAGCTCCAGTAAGGCACGACCCAGTTGGTGTGGTAGTGGGTCGCCCAGCCGACCGGAGCGTAGACGCTGCCGGCCAGCGCCTCGTCGGCGACCCGGCGCGCCCGCGCCCAGCCGGCCGCGCTCGGCGTCCGGCTGAGCGCTCCGTCGCAGGTGAAGGTGAACTGGCAGCCGGTGGCGCGTTCGGCGCCCTGGAAAACCACGCCGCAGACGCTCTTCGGATAGGCCGGGTGGCGGACGCGGTTGAGCACGACCTGAGCCACCGCCCGCTGCCCCTCCGTGGGCTCGATCGCGGCTTCGTAATAGACCGCCGCGGTGAGGCACTCGAGCGCTCGGAGGCGGTCCGCCGGCGTTGCGAAGGCAACGGCGAAGGGGCGCGCGGCGGGATTGGGCAGGTCGGACACGGGTATCGCGGCGTTGATCTGCACCGCCTGTTGCGGCGCCACGTCGCGGAATTGCAGCGGCTCCGGCGTCGGCGGCGTGCCGAGGCCGGGAATGACGGGAAGATGCTGCGGCACGTTGGCGCGGGCGGAGCCGACCGGCTCCACCGAGGTCACGCTGAGGCCCGCCACGAGGTAGAGCGCGAAGGTGACCGCGAGCACGAGGCTGCTCAGCACGGGCTTCCTGCCGGGCAGCGACGGGAGGCGCAGCGCAGGCATGGAAACGTAGTTGGACAGCATCAATGACTCCGAAAAAGGGGCCGCGCCCCTTACCGGAGGCGCCTTCCGTCCGCAACCGCAACACGGGGCCGCGGCGGACGGCCCGTGAGCTCAACGCGGCTGAAACCGGCCGGTCGCACTCGCCGCACGTCTACCAGAAATGGGCCGGCAGCTCAAATTTTCAACCGTTTGCGCCCGTTGCGGAGGCGGTGTCGGCCGATCCGCGGGCGGCGTAGCGGGCACGGAACGCCGCGGCGAAGGCGGCGAGGCGACCCTCGCCGACGGCGGACCGCAGGTCGGCCATAAGCTGCTGGTAGAAATAGAGATTGTGCTCGGTCATCAGCATCGCCCCCAATATTTCGCCCGAGCGGACGAGGTGGTGGAGATAGGCGCGCGACCAGGAGGCGCAGACGGGGCAGGCGCAGTCGGGGTCGAGCGGCGCCGGATCCTCGCCGAACCGGGCGTTGCGGATGTTGATCGGCCCGTCGCGCGTGAACGCCTGCCCGGTCCGGCCCGACCGTGTCGGAAGGACGCAATCGAACATGTCGATGCCGCGTTCCACCGCCCCGACGATGTCGTCGGGCTTGCCCACCCCCATGAGATAGCGCGGCCGGTCCGCCGGAAGCTGCGCCGGCGCGAAGTCGAGGCAGGCGAACATCGCCTCCTGCCCCTCCCCCACCGCCAGCCCGCCGACCGCGTAGCCGTCGAAGCCGATCTCGGTCAGCGCGTCGGCCGAGGCCCTGCGGAGATCCTCGTCGAGCGCGCCCTGCTGGATTCCGAACAGTGCGGCGCCGGCGGCATGCGCGGTGCCGGCGTCGAACGCCTCGCGCGAGCGCCTGGCCCAGCGCATCGAGCGCTCCATGGCGGCCGCCCGGTCGTCGCGCGTCGCGGTGGTCGGGACGAGCTGGTCGAAGGCCATGACGATGTCGGAGCCGAGCAGCCTTTGTATCTCCATCGACCGCTCGGGCGAAAGCAGGTGCCGCGAGCCGTCGAGATGACTGCGGAAGGCCACGCCCTCCTCCGTCACCTTGGTGAGCTCCGACAGGCTCATCACCTGGTAGCCGCCGCTGTCGGTGAGGATCGGCCGCTCCCACTTCATGAAATTGTGCAGCCCGCCGAGCCGCGCGACCCGCTCCGCGCCCGGCCGAAGCATGAGGTGATAGGTATTGCCTAGGATGATGTCGGCGCCCGAGGCGCGCACGTCCGCCGGCTTCATCGCCTTCACCGTCGCGGCGGTGCCGACCGGCATGAAGGCGGGGGTCCGCACCTCCCCCCGGCCCATCGAGAGGAGGCCGCAGCGCGCGGCGCCGTCGGTCGCGAGGATGGAGAAGGAGAAGCGCGGGCCGATGCTCATCTGCGGCGCCCTTAGCCCGCCGCCGCCCGCCCGGCGACCCTCGAAATCCGCCGCCCTCTCGACTTTGCCGCCGAACAGGCCGATGCCGCTTGCACGGACGCAGCAGGAGACGAGGCATGGCGAAGGGACAGGTTCGCGGCAACAAGGAAGCGCGCAAGCCCAAGAAGGAGGTCAAGAAGACGATCGCGGCCAAGCCCTCCTCCAAGGGCACGCCGGCCAGCGACTGATGGCCGAGCCGTTCGCGCGACATCGCCAGCCGTGGAAGAGCGAGGAGATACAGAAGCTCCACCTCCTGGCCGGCAAGGGCCAGTCATTGAGGGCCATAGCCAAGGCATTGACCCGGACGGAGGAGTCGGTGAAGGAGCGGGCGAAGGCGGACGGGCTGAAGATCAGCAAGCTCCGCTGAGCCTCGACCACGCATGAATTCGGAAGACGCTTCCATGGCCGACACGCCCCCCGACCACCTCTCGCTCGACCCGCGCAGCCCTCATTTCGACGGCGACACGCTGCAGCGCGGAGTCGGCATCCGCTTCAAGGGCCGCGAGCGGACCGACGTCGAGGAATATTGCGTCTCCGAAGGCTGGATCCGGGTCCAGGCGGGCAAGACGGTCGACCGCCACGGCCGGCCGCTGACCATCAGGCTCACCGGCGAGGTGGACGCCTATTTCACCGACGGCGCCGAAGAGGGAGAGGCCGAGGCCCACCCGAGCTAGGCCTTGGAGGTCGGGTTGAACCCCCTCGCCGTTCGCCCTGAGCTTGTCGAAGGGCCGTTCTTCTTGCCCTTCAAGGAAAAGGAAGGGCTTCGACGTGCTCAGCCCGAGCGGGACGTTTGATCCCGCTCCGAGGGTCCACCGCCCTGGGACCCCCAGCGTCTACAGGCTGAGGTGCAGCTCGGCGGTGAAGGTGCGCTGCGGGAACGGGTGGAAGATGAAATATTTGCGGTTGCCGATATTCTCGACGCCCAGCGCGGCCTCCCAGCCCTGCCCGAGGCGAAAGGCCGCGCGGGCGTCCACCACGAAATAGCCCTCGAAGCCCTGGAAGGCGTGGCCCACCCGATCGCTGTTGTCGATCGTGCCGAAGGCGCGGCTGGCGTAGCGGCCGGCGAGGGTGAATGCGGCGCGCTCGCTCTGGCGCCATGTGGCGACGAGCGTGGCGCGGCGGCGCGGAACCTGGGGAATGTCCTTGCCGATCGCGGCGGGGAAGACCGGATCCGCCACGACCTTCGGTGCGACGAGGGTCGCGCTGCCGGAAAGATCGAGCCTGTCGGACATGAATCCGCGCTGCTCGAACGCCAGCTCGGCGCCGCGCGTCCGGTCCCGCGGTATGTTCTGGACGTAGCTGAAGAGGGTCGATGACCCGGCGACGAGCGGCGCCGACTGGGCGATGAGCGCGTCGCGGATACGCTCCTGGAAGAGGGACAGGCGCACATGCCCCGTCGAGCCGCCGCGCTCGATCGCCAGCTCCGTCGAGCGGGCCCGCTCCGGCCGCAGGTTCGGATCGGGGACGGTCAGGCTCGGCCCCGTGGCCACGGCCTGGTAGAGTTCCTGCACCGTCGGGAAGCGCCACGCCTGGCCCGCGGCGAGCGTGACGCTCCAAAGCCGGGCGGGCCGCCAGCGAAGGCTCAGCTTCGGCGACAGGCCGCTCCGCCTCAGCACGGGCTGGCGCACGTCGAGCGCCGGCGCGAGGGAGAAGTTGAGGCCCCGGTCGGCGGTCCACCATTCGTAGCGGGCGCCGAGCGTGAGGCCGAGCCGCGGGACGAGCCGGACCGCCTGCTGCGCCCACAAGGCGCGGGTGGTGGTTCTCCCCCGCGCCGCCTGGACGAGCGCGCCGGGCGCGCCGCGCCGCCAGTCGGAGGTCGCGTAGCGCTCATTTTCCAGCCGCACCCGGTCCCAATGCGCGCCGAACGTCGAGCCCGAGCGGGCGATGGAGAGGTCGAGCGTGTCCCAGCCGGTCCCGTCCAGCCTGACGATCGAGCCGGGTCCGCCGGTGCGGGCGGCGGGGAGCGCCAGCGACGGGATCCGCTGCTCGTCCTTGGCGAATCGATAGGCCGATGCGGCGCCCCGCCAATGGAGGCCGGCGACGTCGGCCTCCGCGTGCAACGCCTGCATCCAATGGCGCTCCGCAAGCGTGTAGACGTTGTTCGAGAAGGCGCTCGCCGGCACGCTGGCCGGGCGGCCTTCGATGTTGAGGGTTCCGGCATAGGTGTCGCCGGTGAGGTAGGTCTGGGCGTCCGCCGCCGTTCGGTTGAGGAACAGGCCGCCCTGCCATGTCAGCCGCAGGCCCCTCAGCGGATCGAGCGAGAGCTTCAGCTTGAGACTGTCCTGACGCTGGGCCTCGATCCCCCCGGCGCCGATCACGAGGATCGGCGATCCAATACGGTTGAGGGCGGCTATCGCCCCGCCGACGGGACTCCCCCCGGCCCCGGCGGCCGCGGGCCGGGCGATCGTGACGAAGGCGAGCGGCTGGCCGCGGCTCGAGACGTGGCTGGCCGCGGCGAACAGGCGGAGCGGCCCGGCGCGCCCTCCGGCCGAGCCGGCGAGCTGATAAGCGGGGTAGATCCCGCGGCTTCCATATTGGTCGAAGCTCTGGAGGCTCGTCGCGGCGGTCAGCGACGCCTCGGGCGCGTCCGGTCGGCGCGTGGTGAGATTGACCACCGCGCCGATCGAATTGCCCGGATAGGCGGCGGAATAAGGTCCGTAGAGGATTTCGATCCGCTCGATCTCCTCGGGCGAGACCATTCCCCACCGGGGCGAGGCGGTGGAATTGTTGTTGCCGATCAGCGCCGAGAGCAGCACGCCGTCGGCATAGACGAGGCTGCGCGCGCTCGACCCCACGCCCGAGGTGCGCGTCGCCAGCGGCGCCTGCGTGTCGCCGATATGGCGCTTACGCACCAGCAGCGAAGGGAGGTAGCGCAGGCCGTCTTCCGCCTCGACCAGCGCGGTCGTCTCGCGCAGCCGCTCCGCCGCGACGCTCTCGGCGGCGGCGGCGGGCGCGTCCGGATCGTCGTGCGTTCCGGTCACCACGATGGGCGGGCGGGCCTCGGCCGGCGGCTCCGCCAAAGCGGGCGCGCGCGCCGGGACCGCCGCACAGGCGAGCAGCATGAGGCGCGGCCAGGCGCGCGCCGGGGGACGGACTTCCACTGGGTCTTCCTTCGCGTGTCGTTGCCGAGGCGTCGATCAGCGCGGGGACGGAGGGCCTCGTGCGAAGGGCGGCATCCCGGCCGCCGGGGCGACGGACAGGACCAGCCGCGGCAGTGCCGGCTCGATCGTCGGCCCGGCCGGCGGAGGGGCTTCGACGGAGCCCGGGTGCGGCGGCAGGTAGGGCGCCGACAAGGCGGCGTAGGGGCAGCTTTGATGGTCGCCCGTCGCCGGCTGCCCGTCGGGCCCGTGGCCGGCGTGAACGGCCGCCGCATGCACGGACGCGGCGGGACAGGGGATCAGCGCCAGCCCCGCCGCCGGCGAGACCATGAAGCCGGCCGGCACCGCCAGGCGCAGCAGCAGCAGCGCCAGCAGCAGCGCGAGACTTCTGCGGTGATCGCCGCGTCGCATGGCCCCTGCTACGCCCGGACCCCGGGGGCTTGCAATCCGCCGCCGGCCGGCCACCTCCTTCCGACACCTCGGATGAAGGACGACCCGACTATGAGCGACTCCCCTTCCTACACGCCCCCCGCCGTCTGGACGTGGGACAGCGCCAGCGGCGGCCGCTTCGCCAACATCAACCGCCCCGTCGCCGGCGCGACCCACGACAAGCCGCTCCCGGTGGGGCGCCATCCCCTCCAGCTCTACTCGCTCGGCACGCCCAACGGCATCAAGGTGACGGTGATGCTCGAGGAGCTGCTCGCGAAAGGCCATGGGGGGGCGGAATATGATGCGTGGCTGATCAACATCGGCGAGGGCGACCAGTTCTCCAGCGGCTTCGTCGAGGTCAATCCGAACTCCAAGATACCGGCACTGCTCGATCGGAGCGGCCCGGAGCCGGTGCGGATCTTCGAATCCGGAGCCATCCTCATGTACCTCGCGGAGAAATTCGGCGAGTTCCTGCCGCCGAGCGGGCCGGCGCGCGCCGAGGCTCTCTCGTGGCTGTTCTGGCAGATGGGCAGCGCCCCGTTCGTCGGCGGCGGCTTCGGCCATTTCTACGCCTACGCGCCCGAGAAATTCGAATATCCGATCAACCGCTACGCGATGGAGACCAAGCGCCAGCTCGACGTCCTCGACCGCCGCCTCGCCGAGAGCGAGTATCTCGCCGGGCCGGACTATGGCGTCGCCGACATCGCCGCCTGGCCGTGGTACGGGCTGCTGGCGCGGGGCGAGCTGTACGAGGCGGGCGAATTCCTCCAGGTCGGCCAATATGCCCATGTCCGGCGGTGGGCGGAGGCGATCGCGGCGCGGCCGGCGGTGCGGCGCGGACGCATGGTCAACCGAGTCACCGGCGATCCTGCGGGCCAGCTGCGCGAGCGCCACGAGGCGGGCGACTTCGAGACGGCGACGGAGGACAAGAAGACCGAGGCCGCGAAATAGCGATGGCCTCGGCGGCCGCGGCGGGCCATCCTCTTGGTCTCGAAGCGGGGAGTGGTTCGCCCAGGTGCTAAGCTCGACCGTCCGCCTGGCGACCGGCCTCCGGACGCGCGTCGTCGACAGCGGCGGCGCGGGACCGGCGCTCGTCCTGGTCCACGGCCTCGCCAACGCGATCGAGATATGGGACCGGGTGCGGCCCCGCCTGGCGGAGCGGTTCCGGGTTGTGGCGTTCGACCTTCCGGGCTTCGGCCTCGCCGACCGCCCCGACGGCGCCTATGACGGCGCCTTCTTCGCGGAGCATCTGCGGGCGCTGCTCGAGGCCCTGGACATCGCGCGGGCCCATCTCGTCGGCAGCTCCCTCGGCGCGAGCCTCCTCCTCCACCTGTTCGCGCTTTCGCCGGAGCGGTTCGACAAAGCCGTGCTTGCCGCGCCGGGTGGGTTCGGGCGGCGCACCCATCCCCTGATGCGGCTGCCGGCGCTGCCGCTGATCGGCCCCTGGCTGGGCCGGCCCACGCCGTTCAACAACCGGCTCACGCTGCGCCTCGCCATGCACGATCCCCGCCACGTCACCCCGGCGCTCCTCGACCTCACCAACCTTTATGCGGCGCTGCCGGGAAGCGAGCGCTCGTTCGTCCGCACCCTGCGGTCCGGGGTCGGCCTCCTCGGCGGCAAGGACCTGGACAGGGTCGAGGCGCTCGCCCGCCGCTTCGACCGCCCGACCCTGGTCCTCTGGGGCCGCGAGGACCGGGTCTTCCCCGCTCGCTACGCGGCCCGCGCCGCGGCGTTGCTGCCGCGCTCAGACCTGCGGCTCATCGATTCCTGCGGCCATTATCCGCACTGGGAGCAGCCGGAGCGCTTCGCCGAGGCGGTCGAGGCGTTCCTCGGATGAGGTGGGGCCGGCGCCTCGGCCTGGCGGCGGCCCCGCTCGTCGCGGCGGCCCTCCTCCTCTGGGCGACCGCCCGCAGCGAGACCGAGTCGCTTTCCCGCCCGCCCGTCGCCCCGGGCGCCGGCGCGCCGGCCAGAGGCGCCGCCGCCTTTGCCGGCGCCGGCTTCGGCGGGGTGGGCATGGACGCGCTGGAGACGAACGCGGTGCCCTGGCGGCTGGTCGCGGCGGCGCTGGTGCTGGACGAGCGGGCGCGCGACCCGGCGGCGCGGCTCGACCGTGCGACCCTCGACCGGATCCTCCGGCGCTTCGGCTTCCTTCCGGGCGCGGCCATCGTCAACGCGCCCGCCGGCGTCGGGCCTCGCAACTCGGAGCTGCCGCTCGGCTTCACTCATGGCGACCTGGCGCCGGTCGGGGGCGCCAGGGTGCGGGTCGCCAATTTGGGCTGCGCGGCCTGCCATGCCGGCGTCACCTACGCGGCGGACGGGACGCCGCGGCCGGACCGGGCGATGCTGGGCATGCCCAACAGCTCGATCGACCTCGAAGCCTATACGCTTGCGGTGTTCCGGGCGATGCGGCGCTTCGCCGGCTCCGACCGGCTCCTGCCCGCGGCGGCGCGCCTGTTCCCGGAAATGGGGTGGCGGGAGCGCCAGACGATGCGCTTCCTCGTCCTGCCGCTCGCGAAGCGGCGGCTCGCCGCGCTGGAGGGGTCGGAGCGTCCCCTGCCCTTCCCGAACGGCGCGCCGGGGAGCACCAACGGCGTCGCCGCTCTGAAGGCCGCGCTCCGCGTCCCGCTGGCGGGCGGCGGCGCGGAGGATTCGGGAGTGGTCTCCATCCCCGATCTCGGCGACCGGATATGGCGCACCAGCCTCCTCGCCGACGGCGCCTATGCGGTGCCCGGCCGGCCGAGGAACAGCCCGACCACCGCCGGCGCCCTCGACCGGCGCCACCTGCGCCGGCTCGCCGAGATCATGACCTTCTTCACCGTCCCGAGCATGGGCGTCCATCCGCAGGCCGCGCTCGGCCATATCGACGACGCGACCGACATCATGGCGTTCCTGAAGACCTATCGGCCCCAGCCCTTCCCGGGCCCCGTCGACCTGGCGGCGGCGGCGAAGGGGCGGACCGTCTACGCCGCGGCCTGCGCCGCCTGTCACGGCAGCTACGATGCGAGCGTGGCTCAGCCGCGCCTCATCCGCTTTCCCAACTGGATCGGCGGGGTGGGCACGGACCCGCTGCGCGCCACCCTGTTCGACGCCGCCCTCGCCGCGGCGGTTGGAAGGACGGCCTATCGCGACCGGATCGCCGCGGCGTCGGGCGGGGGCTATGCCGCTCCGCCGCTCGCCGGCCTGTGGGCCTCGGCCCCCTATCTGCACAACGGCTCGGTGCCGACGCTCGCCGCACTGCTGTCGCCCGGCGAGCGGCCGGCGCGATTCCTGGTCGGCGGCCATGCCCTGGATTTCGACGCGGTCGGGCTGCGCCTGGCGCCGGACGGCGCCTATCCGCCGGGCTATCGGCCCTTCTCCGTGCCGGCCTGGATCGACACGCGCGCCCCCGGCCGCGGCAAGGACGGCCACCGCTTCGGCGAGACCCTGCCCCCCGAGCAGAAACGGCAGCTCATCGAATATCTGAAGCGGCTGTGATGGGGAATGGGGACAGTAACTATTTGTCCGGCCTTTCGCGGACAAATAGTTACTGTCCCCATTCAACGAGCACTTCGTCGATCGGGCGGCGGGCGCGCGGCGCTTGGGCGCCGGGCGGGCGGCGGCCGATGCGGAAGGCGCTGACGACGCGGCGGCCGGCGCGGATTCCGGTCAAGTCCGGGGATGGGGACAGTAACTATTTGTCCGGCCTTTCGCGGACAAATAGTTACTGTCCCCATTTGACGAGCACTTCGTCGATCGGGCGGCGGGCGCGCGGCGCCTGGGCGCCAGGCGGGCGGCGGCCGATGTGGAAGGCGCTGACGACGCGGCGGCCGGCGGGAATTCCGGTCAAGTCCGGGGATGGGGACAGTAACTATTTGTCCGGCCTTTCGCGGACAAATAGTTACTGTCCCCCTTCAACCAGCCTGTCCCCCTTCAACCAGCACTTCCTCGATCGGCCGGCGGGCGCGCGGCGCCTGGGCGCGGGGCGGGCGGCGGCCGATGCGGAAGGCGCTGACGACGCGGCGGCCGGCGGGGATTCCGGTCAAGTCCGCCACTTCGCGCGCCGCGTCGGGATCGTCGGCCAGAGCGGCGAGGACCGCGGCGCCGAAGCCGGCGGCTTCGAGGCGGAGCCAGAGCCGGTAGAAATGGCCGCCGCTGACGAACGGATCCTCCGCCTCGGGCCGGTGGAACACGACCAGGGCGGCCGACCCGGCGACCTTGCTCCCCTCCGCGAGCAAAGCGGGAGCGAGGCCGATCCGGTCGAGCGGGCGGAAGGCGGGGCCCAGCACCACCCCCGCGCCCAGCGCCTCGATCCGCCCCATCGCCATCGCCTCGGCGTTGAGGCCGTCGGCGGACCAGCGCGGGTGGCGGCGCGACAGCCGCATCCAGGAGACGAGCTCCCGCCGGAAGGCGGGGTCGCGCATGAAGCCGTAGCTGGCCCGGTCGAAGCGCCGGGCCATTTCGCGAAGGGCGTCGGCATCGGCGCAGACGGCCGCGTCCTCCCCCGCCAGCGCGAGGGCCGCGGCGCGGTCGGCCGGGGTGGGACGCTCGAAGGCGCCCCGCCAGGAGCGGCGCGCGTCGACGAGGGAAGCGAGCGGGTCGGCCTCGGCCCCAGGCACGAAGCGGTAGCGCGCGACCGGCCGGAGCCCGCCGGCGGGCTTCGGAAGGGCGTCCGTCTCGGCGACCGCCGACAGGCCGTCTCGGCTCGCCGCCAGGCGAAGGCCCTCGGCGGCGGCGCCGAGGCTGATCGCCGCGTCGTTGCCGCGCGGATCGGCCACGGCGAGCCGCCGGCCGGCCTCCTCGAGCAGAAGGGCGGCGCCGTCCTCTATCCGCCAGCGGGCGGGCTGGACGTTGTGCACGCTGGGCGCGAGCATCGCCTGCTCGACCAGGCTGCGGATGCCGCCCACCATCAGCCGATCTCCTTGCGGAACAAGTGGAGGCGCTGGAGCGGCCTGGCGCCGAGCCGCTCCATCTGGCGCAGGCTGGCGGCGTTGACGTCGGCGATCCAGGTGATGCCGAGCCGCTCGTAGCGCGCCGCCCTCAGCGCGGCGAGGGTGCGCGCCAGCATCGCCCCCATCAGCCCCTCGCCGTGGCGGTCGCTCACCACCGAGTAGAAGATGATCACCGCCCGCCGCCGCCGCCAGCGGTAGCGCAGATAGTGGAAGGGCGTGGCGAGGCCGATCCGCGAGCGGGTGGCGGCGAGGAAGCCGTTGAGGTCCGGGATGCAGACGATCGTTCCGACCGGCCGCTCGCCCTGGAGCAGAACCGAGGAGAGGCGCGGGTCGAGGATCGACATCATCTCGCCCGCCTGGAAGCGGAATTCCTCCGGCGTGAGCGGAACGAACATCGGGTTCCCGGCGAAGCCGTCGTTGAGGACGATCCGCGCCTCCTCCATCCGCTCCGGAAAGGTGGCGCGCTCGATCGGCGCGAAGCGATAGCCTTCCCCCGGATCGAGCGCGCGCGCCGGATGCGGCGCCGCCGCGGCGAGATCGAGCTCGAAGGTGCGCATCGGGAAGAAGGGCCGGAAGCCGTTCGCCTCCAGGAGGCGCGGGACGTGCGGCGGATTGACGATCATGTCGGTATAGGCGCGGGCGCCGAAGCCGCCGGTCTGGACTCCCGATTGCTGCATGGCGGTAAGATTGAAATTGCCGACCAGCTCGCTCTGCCCCGTCTCGCGCGCGAAGCCGGCGGCGGCGTCGAGAAGCGCCCGTGCGGCCTCCCCATCGTCGGCGCAGTCGAAGAAGCCGAATTGCGCGCGGCTGAGGCCGTGGAGCGCGTTGGACTGGCCATGGACGTGGGCGACGATCCGCCCGATCGGCCGGCCCTTCCGGTGCGCGGTCCAGAAGCGCCAGGGATTGCCGGCCGTCCACAGCGGGTTGGCGGCCGGATCGAGCATGCGGAGGAGATCGGACCGGAAGGGCGAGACATAGCCATCCCCCGGACGATAGGCGTTGAACGGCGCCTCGAAGAAGGCGTCGCGGTCGCCGCTCACCAGCTCCACGTTCATAGGTCCTTCTCCACCAGCCGGGCGACGATCTCCAGCTCGTCGTCCAAGGCGCGGCCGGCGAGGCCGCCCGCGGCGATGGCGAGCAGCGACAGAGGCCGGCGCGAGAGGCGCAGGAGGTGGGTGGCGGCCGTGGCGGCGAGTATCTCGCCTGCCGCCTCGCGCGCCTCGGCATCTTCTATGTCCGCGCCGATCACCCGGTGGCGGCCGAGGGGCTCGAGGGCGGCCTCGGGATAGGCTGCGAGCTCCTTCGGCCCGAGCACCCGGCCCGTGGCCAGGATCGGGTGCGAGGCGAGCAGCGCCACGCCCTCTCCCGGCGCGCGCGCCAGCGCCGCGAGCAGGCCCGCGCCTCCGGCCGCGCTCCCGGCGGCGCGGTCGGCGACGAGCGCGAGGGCCGCCACCGCCGCGCCCGCCGCGGCGACGGCCGGCCCTGCGTCGCGCGCCACCCCCGGCACGGCGGCGGCGGCGGCAAGGGCGGCGAAGCCGCCGCTGGCGAGGAGCAGCGCGACGTCGCCCAGCAGCCGCCCCGGCGAGCCCTCCGCGGAGGCGAGGCGGGAGGTGGCGAGGACGAGGACCAGAAGCGCGAACGGCCCGCCGCGGACCGGCGCGTCCGGCCACAAGGCGTGGAAGTCGGTGAGGGCGAGCGGCGCGGCGATCAGCAAGGCGAGAAGGAACGTGTCGGCGGTGCGCCGCTCGGCGGGCGCAAGATCCCCCCGGCCGCGCCCGAGCAGGGCGATCATCGCAGCCATTCCGGCCAGCTGGTAGGCGGCAAGGGCAATGATGGCCGGGCCGCTCCAGACGAGGCCCGCCGTCGCCGCCACCAGGGAAAAGGCGAGCGCGCCGCCCAGCGCCGCCAGCTTGACCGGGCGCGGCGCGTGGCGCCGGCGCAGCTCCTCGACCAGCCGCAGGCCCGCGAGCGGCAGCCAGGCGGCGACCAGCATCAGCAGGATGGCGGGGAGCGGCGACGCCCACGCGCTCGCGGCGAGCCGAAGCGCGAACAAGGCGGCGAGCAGCGAATAGAGGGTCCGCAGCCTGGCGGCGACGGGCGAGCGGCGCGCCGACGCGGCGACGCCCGCCCGTGCGACGGCGGCCGCGGCCAGAGCGGCGCCGCCGAGCAGGAGCTCGACCGGAGGGATCACCCCATCATCCGCCGCATGAAGCGGCGCACGGCGAAGCCGCGCACCGCCGCCAGGGGCGCCGCGAGCGGCCGCTCGACGCGGGCGCGATGGGGGTTGAAGAAATAGCCGCGATGGTCGGTGCCGCTCGGGCGGCCGAGGATCGCGCGGATCGCCTCCTCGGCCATCAAGGTCCCGGCCATCGTCACCATCGTGGAGAAGGAGAAGCGCGACCTTTTCCCCGCCGCGACCTCCGCGGCGACGGCGAGGTCGACATATTTGTGCGAGGCGCTGTGGGTCAGGACATATTCGATCTCCTTGACCAGGCATTCGGCCCGCATCTCGGCGGTGATCGCCGTCCATTCCGTGCCGCGCGTCGGGTAGGACAGCCGCTCCTCCGGCCGCGGCGCGTCCGGCGCCACCACGGTGACCGAGGGCAAGGGCGAGGCGTAGGCGTCGATCACCGTCCGGCGAAGCGCGCGGGCGCGGCGATAGAGGTGAACGCCGGCCGCGGCGTCGTCCATGCCGTTGACGGCGACGTCGCTCGCCTCGAGCAGCCGGTCGAGCTGCGCCGTCCATTCCGCCCCGAGCAGCTCGATCTGCGCCTCGGGATTGATGGTCAGCGCCGTCTCGCGGGCGACCTCGGCCTTGGGCCGGCCGATTGCGGGCAGGGTCGAGAAGAGCTGGCGGTTGAGGTTCGACACCTCGAAGACGTCGATGTCGGCGATGACGAAGCGGCCGACGCCGGCCCTCACCAGGGCCATGAACGCCGCGCCCCCCATGCCCCCCACGCCGGGGATGAAGACGCAGCCGGCGCGCAGCCGCGCCTGCTCCTCCTCGCCGACGAAGCCGCGGTTGCGGGTGGTCATTTCGGCATAGTTGAACGGGGTCGTCATGCGGGCCTCAATCGTCCGAGGGGGCGGCTGGCGTCGAGCCATTGGAGAAGCGGCGCGACGGCGGCCTGCAAGGCGATGAACAGCCCCTGCACCGCCAGCTGCGGGATGGCGCTTCGCGGCACGCTCCGCACCAGGAAGCGCCGGGCGGTGCGAAGGTCGATGCGGCCGATCTGCAGCACGTCGTCGCCCCGCGCATAATCGAGCGCCTCGGCGCAGAAAAGGTTGTAGCGTTCGTCGCGGTGCTTTGCGGCGACCTCGAAGCTCTTCTTCAGATTGTTGGAGCCGCCGGTATAGGCGTTGCGGATCACCTGGAGGACGGGATCGAACTCGGCTTCCGCCCCGACGCCGAAGGCGCCGCGCTCGGTCGCCATGATCTGGTGGGCGATGTGGCGATGGGCGAAGGTCGGCGCCGTCCCCGCCTGGGCGGGATAGACGTCGTCGAACGTCTCGGCGACCATGCCGACCACCGCCGGCACCTGGGTGACGCTGCTGATCCAGAGGGGGCGCATGCGGCCGCGCAGGAACAAGGCGAAGCAGGTCAGGCCGTAGAGGATCCAGGAAAGGCCGGAGCCGCGCTCGCCGGGATCGACCATGACGAGGCCGAGGTGGAGGACCTCCGCCTTCTGCCCGCCACGCTGGACGGGGAGCAGCGGCATGGCGTTGAAGGCGATCGGCCGGCCGTCGGCGGCGCGGCTGACGAGGGTGACGACGCTGCGCCGCCAGGCGCCGCCGTCGGGGGCGAAGAGGCCGTAGTCGAGCGCCCGGCCGTCGAGGCAGGCGGAGGCCACCTGGCGGCAGGATCGGACGAGCCGCTCGAGCCGCTCCGGCGCGAGCCAGGCGCCGGGCCGCTCGACGATCTCGACCGTGAATTCGCGGCTGGGGCGGAAGCGCAGATCGAGATGCGATCCCCTCACCGCCCGCCAGATCGCATATGCCTGCACCCCGCCTCCCCCGTGCCGCGTCCTAGCCGATCGAGGTTACCCGATCTTTAGCATCGCGCCAGCGCCGCTTGTCCCGCTTCGGGGAACGCTCCCGGCCTCCGCGCGGTTGTGCCGGAAGGTTTTCGAGGAGATTGTGATGGCGACGCCCGACGAGATGAAAGCCCGCTTCTGGAAGGCGCTCAAGTCCGACATGACGATGATGCTCGGCCTCGACGGCGTCGAGGACGGCCACGCCCGCCCGATGACCGCCCAGATCGAGGAGGATGAGGGCGGGCCGATCTGGTTCTTCACCGCCAAAGACAATGCGCTCGTCGAGGCGCTGGGGCGGGGCGACCGCGCGATCGCGACCTTCGTCTCGAAGGGCCACGACCTCTTCGCGACCGTCCACGGCCGCCTCGCCCTCGACACCGACCGCGCCGTGATAGACCGGCTGTGGAACCCGTTCGTCGCGGCCTGGTTCGAGGGCGGCAAGGACGATCCCAAGCTCGCCTTGCTGAGGCTGGATGCGGAGCGGGCGGAGATCTGGCTCGACGGCTCGAGCTTCGTCGCCGGCATCAAGGCGCTGCTCGGCTCGGATCCGAAGAAGGACTATCGCGACAAGGTGGCGGAAGTGGAGCTCGGCTAGCGGGGAACGCAAGGGCGCGCTCGGACATTCCACTGCCGTAACCGGCGGTGAGACTCGCCATGACCCGTGACAAGCCTGCCTTCCTTGCGATCCTCGCGCTGTCGCTGGGGCTCGCCGCCTGCGGCGACCGCGCCAGGCTGCGCGTCGAGCAGGGCATGGGCCCCTCGCCCGCTTTGCCGCCGCCGGTGCACGCGCCGATCCCAACGGTGAACGTCGCCAAGGCGGTGCACTGGCCGGCCGGCGCCGCCCCGGTCGCGGCCGCCGGGCTTCGGGTCCGCGCCTTCGCCCGGGGGCTCGACCATCCGCGCTGGCTCGCGGTCCTTCCGAACGGCGACGTGCTGGTCGCCGAGACCAACGCCCCCGAGCGCCCGAAGGACGGACGCGGCCTCAAGGGCTTCTTCTTCAAGCTGTTCCAGAAGAAGGCGGGCGGCGCCGTGCCGAGCGCGAACCGGATCACGCTTCTGCGCGACGCCGACGGCGACGGGGTGGCGGAGACGCGGTCGGTCCTCCTCGCCGGCCTCAACGCGCCGTTCGGCATGGCGCTTTCCGGCGACACGCTCTACGTCGCCGACACCGACGCGGTCCTCGCCTTCCCCTATCGGTCGGGGGAGACCTCGATCTCGGCCGCGCCGCGGCGCGTCGCCGACCTGCCCGCAGGCGAGATCAACCACCATTGGACGAAGAACCTCCTCGTCTCCCCCGACGGCGGCCGGATCTACGTCGCCATCGGCTCCAACAGCAATGTCGGGGAGAACGGCCTTCCCGCGGAGGAGGGCCGCGCCGCCATCTGGCTGGTCGACCCGGCGACGGGCGAGCATCGGCCCTATGCGACGGGGCTGCGCAACCCGGTGGGGCTGGCCTTCGAGCCCGCCACCGGAGCGCTGTGGACGACCGTCAACGAGCGGGACGAGATCGGCAGCGACCTCGTCCCCGACTATATGACCCGCGTGGCCGACGGCGGCTTCTACGGCTGGCCGTTCAGCTATTACGGCCAGCATCCGGAGGAGCGCATCAAGCCCCGCGACCGGCGGCCGGACCTGGTCGCCCGGGCGATCGTCCCGGACTATGCGCTCGGCCCCCACACCGCCTCCCTCGGCCTCGCCTTCGCGCAAGGGGCGCGGCTCGGCCCGGCCTTCGCCGGCGGCGCCTTCGTGGGCCAGCACGGCTCTTGGAACCGCAAGCCGAGGAGCGGCTACAAGGTCGTCTTCGTGCCCTTCGCGGACGGCCGGCCGTCGGGGCCGGCGCGAGACGTCCTCACCGGCTTCCTGACCCCGGCGGGCGAGGCGATGGGACGGCCCGTGGGGGTCGCCGTCGACCGGAGCGGCGCTCTGCTCGTCGCCGACGACGTCGGCAACACGGTCTGGCGGGTCACGGCGGCGGACTAGGAGACCGGCCGCTTCACCCGCTCGACGCAGAGGCGGGAGGCGAAGCGGCGGACGATCCGCACGTCGGACGGCGCGAGACCGGCCCGGCGCAGATAATCCTCCCAATCCTCCCGGCGGAAGGACCTGGCGATGGACAGGCGCCCGTCCTCGCGGACGATGCGGTGGACCATGAGCAGCCGCGCGAGAAGCGGGAAGCCCCAATAAGCGAAGGCGAGGCGGTGGAGGTCGCAGACCAGCCATCCCATCCGCGCCTCCGCCTCCATGTGGCGCAGGAAGGCGAGGAGCTGGGCGTCGCTCATATGGTGGGTCACCTGGCTGGAGACGATGAAGTCGAACGGCCCCGCCTGGTCGGCATAGTCCCCGGCGCGATAGTCGATGCCGAGATCCGGCGGCGTCGAATCGCGGGCCGCCTTGACGCTCTTCTCGTTGAGGTCGACTCCGACAAGCGCCGCTTCGAGGCCGCGCCGGCGGGCCCAGCGGGCGACGGCGCGGAGCACGTCGCCGTCGCCGAAGCCGACGTCGAGCAGGCGGAAGCGCCTCGCGGAGCCGACGGCGCGGCCGAGGAAGGCGAGGGTCGGCCAGGCGGTGAAGGTGAAACGGTTGACCCGGGCGAGGTGGTGGAGGACCGTCTCGTAGACCGCCGGATCGAGGTCCGGCGCGTCCATCTGCTCTTCCTGGCGCGAGCGGATTTCGAGCTTTCCCATGCGGCACTCCACAGCCTGCGCCCGCCCCGGCCACCATGCGCGAAGCGCGCCGCCGCCGCTAGCCCTTCTCCCAGACGAAGACGCCGTAGCGCATCGCTCCCGTCCGAAGCGCGACGATCAGGCGGGGGACGCTGAGGAGGAAGGCGCGGCTGGTCGACGCGCGGTCGAGGGCGAGACGGCGGATCGCCGGGTCGGCGATAAGCGCCGCGGCGAGGCGGCGCAGGCAAATCGACCAGGTTCGGCGGACCTCGCGGCTGATATCGTCGTAGCGGGTCGGGCGGAAACCGGCGGCGGCCGCCATCGCCTCGTAGTCGGCGCGGCTTCCCATGCCCGGCAGGCGGCCCTCGCTGCAGATCGGCTTGAGGAGGTGGCGTATCTCCCAAGGCTGCGCGCTCTCCCCTTCCAGCCAGGCGCAGACGACGAGCCGGCCGCCCGGCCGAAGCACCCGCGCCGCCTCGGAGAAGAAGCGCGCCTTGTCGACCATGTGCTCCGAGCTCTCGATGGCGTAGGCGGCGTCGAAGGCGGCGTCGGCGAGGCCGTTGGCCAGCCAGTCGCGCCGCAAGCAGACGAAGCCGGGCGCGGCCCGCGCCTCGGCCACCGCCGCCTGCGCCGCCGAGAGGGTGAAGCCGGTCACCTCGACTCCCCGCGCGTCGGCCAGCCAGGCGCCGGTCGCGCCGTAGCCGCAGCCTATGTCGCACAGGCGCCAGCCCGGCCGGGCGTCCAGGCGCTCGTCGACGAGGCGGACCAGGGCCTCGGCGGCCTCGGACGGGCTCTCCCGCCCCGTCGCCCAATAGCCGTGGTGGACGTGCTCGCCCCAGATGCGGCGATAGGCGGGATCGAGCTCGTCGTAATGCGCGGCGACCTCGGCGGCGGTCTGGGGCAGGTCTGGAACGATCACCCCGCGCCTATCCCCAGTCGGGCGCCGCCGCGCAAGCCGCGGCGGCCGTCAAACCGGGGCATCGACCACTTCGACGGTGAGATGGCGGAGCGCCTGGACCGGGCGCAGGCGCGCGCGCACCTCGTCCGTGCCGAGGGCGGTGACCACGGTGACCACGCCGGCATGTCCGGTGGGCCCGACCCGCCACACATGAAGGTCGGCGACCCGCGCGCCTCCGCCTCCCTCCACCGCCTCGCGCACCTCGGCGAGGAGGCGCGGGTCGGCGACGTCCAGAAGCACCGCCGCCGTCTCCTTGACGAGGACGAGGGACCAGCGGCCGATCACCAGTGCGCCGACGATCCCCGTCACCGGATCGAGCCACACCCACCCGAGATACTGGCCGGCGAGCAAGGCGAGGATGGCGAGCATCGAGGTGAGGGCGTCGGCGAGGACATGGGCGTAGGCGGCGCGCATGTTGTTGTCGCCGTGATGAGGATGGTGATGATGAGGGCGGTCGTGGCGATGGTGGTCGCCGGCGCCGTGGTGGGCATGGTGGTGATGGCCGTGGCCGCCTCCGGCGAGCAGCAGCGCGCTGGCGACGTTGACGAGCAGCCCCAGCACCGCGACCACGGTCGCGTCGCGGAAGTCGACGCGGATCGGCCCGGCGAGGCGGGCGGCCGATTCCACCGCGATTCCCAGCGCGATAAGGCCGAGGACCAGCGCCGAGGCGAAGCCGGCCAGGTCCCCCACCTTGCCGGTGCCGAAGGTGAAGCGCGGATTGTCGACGTTGCGCCGGGCGAAGGCGTAGGCCAGCGCCGCGACCGCGAGGGCGCCGGCATGGGTCGCCATGTGGAAGCCGTCGGCGAGCAGCGCCATCGAGCCGGTGACGTAGCCGGCGACGATCTCGCCCACCATCATCGTCGCGGTGAGGGCGACCACCCAGAGGGTGCGGCGCGCGTTCCTCTCGTGCGACGCGCCGAGATAGTCGTGATCGTGGGCGATCGCCTCGAGCTCGGAGCGGCTTGCCATCGGTTAATCTCCTGAGCGCACGCGAAAGAACGATATTGGCCCGCTCTTGCAGCGCGACGACGATGAACAGCGAGGCGGCCAGGACCCGAACGACCCGCATCCGCATCCGTTTCAGACAGCGCCCCCCCATTCCTCCCCCGGCCTCCCGGGGGAGGGGGACCGCGCGAAGCGCGGTGGAGGGGGCCTCGCCCGCCGCAAGGCCCCTCCACCAGGCTCCGCCTGGTCCCCCTCCCCGGCAAGGGCCGGGGAGGATCTTCACCGCCGCCCCCCCACAATCCTCCCCCGGCCTCCCGGGGGAGGGGGACCGCGCGAAGCGCGGTGGAGGGGGCCCCTGCCCCCGGAAGGTCCCCTCCACCAGGCTCCGCCTGGTCCCCCTCCCCGGCCAGGGCCGGGGAGGATAGTCACCGCCGCCCCCCACAATCCTCCCCCGGATTTCCGGGGGAGGGGGACCGCGCGAAGCGCGGTGGAGGGGCCCCTCGCCCGCCGCAAGGCCCCCTCCACCAGGCTCCGCCTGGTCCCCCTCCCCGGCAAAGGCCGGGGAGGATCTTCACCGCCGCCCCCCCACAATCCTCCCCCGGCTTCCCGGGGGAGGGGGACCGCGCGAAGCGCGGTGGAGGGGGCCCCCTGCCCCCGGAAGGCCCCCTCCACCAGGCTTCGCCTGGTCCCCCTCCCCGGCAAAGGCCGGGGAGGATAGTCAGGGCCGCGCCTTCAGCCGAAGGTGAAGGCGTAGGCTTCGACGCCGGGATCGAGGAACTCGATGGTGAAGAGGCGCTCGCGCGCCGGCCCCTGCTGCCGGACGAGCTGGTAGAGGCGCTGGCCGGCGACGACGCCCTGGCCCGCCGCATCCGCGTCCACGCCCCGGTCCGCGCCCGGCGCCGCGCCGTCCACCGTCACCTTGAATCGGACCGGGCGGCCCGGCGCGCCGAGCACGAGGTTGAGGTCCCGGGCACGGAAGCGGAAGGCGATCCGGCCGCCGGGCGCATCGAGCCGGACCCGTTCGGCGCCCACGGTCCAGGCTCCGCCCAGCCCCCATTGGTTGAGCCGCAGCGGCGGCAGCGCGTAGGTCGACGCGCGATCCCGCACCTGTCCGCCGGGCGAGGCGAAATTGGCGGCCCTGGCGAAGCCGAGATAGGTCTCCCGCGACCCGATCCGCCCGAAATCGGCCTGCTCGCTGACGCCGCCGAGACGGACTCGCGCCGGATCGGCGCCGAGGCCCTTCGCGCCGGCCTCCATTAGGAGCTGGCGGATCGCCCGCTCCGTCGTCTCGTCGTCGCCCTCCCCGAAATGGTGGTAGCGCAGCCGCCCCTTCGCGTCGGCGATGTAGGTGGCGGGCCAATATTGGTTGGCGAAGGCCTTCCAGATCGCCTTGTCGTTGTCGATCGCCACCGGATAGCGGATGCCGAGGTCGACCATCGCCCGGCGGACGTTGGCGGGATCGCGCTCGAACGCGAATTCGGGAGCATGGACGCCGATCACCACCAGCCCCGCCTTGCGGTAGCGCTCGTCCCAGGCGCGGACGTAGGGGATGGCGCGCAGGCAGTTGATGCAGGAATAGGTCCAGAAATCGACGAGCACGACCTTGCCGCGGAGCTGCTCGCGGGTGAGGGGCGGCGAGTTCAGCCACTGGACGGCCCCGTCCAGCGCCGGAAGCGGGCCCTCGTCGGGAAGGAGGGTGGCGTTGCCGGGGCCGGTGCGCACCTCGGTCATGCGCCCGCCGCTTGCTTCGCCGAGGCGGCTCGCCACGCCCTGCTCGAGCGCGAAGGTGCCCTTGGCGGAGAGGCGGGTGAGATAGGCGGTGTCGAGGCCGAGCGCGATCGCGGCGACGGCGACGAGGATGACGACGCCGAGCACCCGGCGGACCCACTGGCCGGCGCCGAGCGAGCGCTTCATCGCCTTGAAGACGCGCCCGCCGATGAGGAGCGCGAGGGCGAGGGAGGTCGCGGCGCCCAAAGCGTAGGCGAGGAGCAGCACGGTGGTGCCGAGCGTCGCGCCGGACAGCGCCGCCCCGGTGAGGATGATGCCGAGGATCGGCCCCGCGCACGGGGCCCAGAGAAGGCCCGTCGCCACGCCGAGGAGGAGCGAGGGACCGATCCGCTCGCGTCCCGGCTCGGTCCCTGCGGTCGCGGCCTCCGAGAGGCGGCTGCCCCAGCCGACCAGCGGCTGCATGGCGCGGTCGGCCAGCGCCGGGAAGACGAGCGTCAGCGCGAACAGGGCGAGGAGGAGCAGCGCCGCCCAGCGGCCGATGCGGTTCGCCTCCACCACCCAGCCGCCGCCCACCGCGGCGAGGGTGGCGACGAGCGCGAAGGTGAGCGCCATCCCCGCCAGCAGCGGCAGGCCGCTGCGCAGGAAGGAGCGATCGGCGCGGGCGAAGACGAACGGCAGCACCGGCAGGATGCACGGGCTGAGGATGGTCAGCACGCCCCCCAGATAGGCGAGGAGGATGAGGATCATTGCGCCGGCCGCTCAAGCGGGCCGGAAGACGAGCGCGAGGCCGTTCATGCAGTAGCGCAACCCCGTCGGCTTCGGCCCGTCGTCGAAGACGTGGCCGAGATGGCCGCCGCAACGCCGGCACAGCACCTCGTTCCGGACCATGCCGAAGGTCCGGTCGCTTTTCGTCACCACCGAATTGGGAAGGGGGCGGAAGAAGCTCGGCCAGCCGGTGCCGCTCTCGAACTTGGTCGACGAGGCGAAGAGCGGCAGTCCGCAGCCCGCGCAGGCGAAGACGCCGTTGCGATGCTCCCTCAGCAGAGCGCTGCTCCCCGGCCGCTCCGTCGCCGCCTCGCGCAGAACGGCGTAGCGCTCGGCGCCGAGCGCCCGGCGCCATTGGTCGGCGGTCTTGGTGACGTCGAAATGCTGGGCAGCCGCCTCTCCGCCGGCGGGACGGAACAGCAGCAGCGCCGCCCCGCCGAGCATTCCGGCGCCGAGCAGGGCGCGGCGGCTGATGTTCGTATCCGACATGAATTCTCCCCTCCTTCGAGCCTTTCCACCTTTATACGTCGCGCGCGCCGCGCCGGATGCAGCCGGCGCTCAGGTGCGGACGAGCTTGCCCGACGCAATGACGGGGCCGGTCGGCAGCCCGGTTGGAGAGCCGCCCTCCGGCTCCACCGACACGGCGAGCATCACGCCCTCGCGAAGATCGCTTGCCATCGCGCCGGGCACGACCATGCGCATCGGCGCGCGGGTGGAGACGATGCCCATCGGATGGGGATTGCCGCCGGCGGCGGGGATCAGCCAGAGCTGGTGGGAATGGCCGGCGGCGGGCGCCATTCCGGCGGCCGCCGCGACGATCAGGGTGCGCCCCGCCGGGTCCCAGGTGGCGACGAGACGGGCCGGCCCGGTCTGCGAGGCGAGGGTCGCGACCATCGGCTCGCTTGGGGATGCGTCCGGCCTGGTCGCCAGGACCAGCGCCAGCGAGGCGGCGAGGGCGGTCGCCGCCGCCGACCAGGTCCGCCACAGAACGACCCGCCGCTTGAGCTCGACCACGTTCGAGCCGGGTTCCGCCGGGAGCGGGAGGGCGCGCTCGATACGGCCCCAGACGTGCGGGGGCGGCGGCGCCTCCGCCACCTCGTCGAGGAGCGGCGCGAGCCGCCCGCGCCACCGCCCCGCCTCCTGTCGAAAGGCCGGATCTGCGCCGGCGAGCCCCCGGGCGCGCGCCAGCTCCTCCCCGCTGAGCAGGCCGAGCGCATATTCGGCGGCGAGCAGGTCGCGCTCTTCCGGATCGGTGCGGCGTTCGTCGGTCATCGCTCGAGGCACCCCCTGAGGCGCATCAGGCTGCGGCGGATCCAGCTCTTCATCGTGCCGAGCGGCACCGCCTCGCGCTCCGCCAGCTCGGGATAGCTGGCGCCGTCGAGGAAGGCGGTGCGGATCAGCCCGCGCTGCTTCTCCTCCAGCTCATCGAGGCAGGCCGCGAGACGCTCCCGGTCCTCTGCCGCTTCGAGAAGGTCGATCGCGGACGGAGTCTCGTCGGCTATCTCCGTCGCGGCTTCGATCGGCGCGGAGGCGGGCCGCCGGACCCGCAGGCGATCGATCGCCTTGTTGCGGGCGACGACGGCGAGCCAGGTCACCGCGCTGGCCTTGGCGGCGTCGTAGCTGCGCGCACGGCGCCAGACGGCGACGTAGGTTTCCTGCAGCACCTCGTCGGCCTCCGCCTCGCTGCCGAGCAGGCGCAGGCAGATGCCGTAGAGCTTGGCGGACGTGCGGGCGTAGAGATCGGCCAGCGCCGCGCGGTCGCCGCCGGCCACGGCGTGCAGCAGCCCGGCGAGGTCGCCGCTCTCGCGGGAGGCGGTCAGCGCGGCGGCCGGGGAGTCCATGGCACCGTCATGCCCGATGGCGGAGGCGGAAAACAGGGACGGCATCGATTTTATCGCTCTGCCGTCCCTGCCTTCCAGGGGCGTCAGGGCATCAGCACCGTGTCGACGACGTGGATCACGCCGTTCGACTGCATGACGTCGGCGGTCGTCACCCGCGAGGTTCCGCCCTTCGCGTCGGTGAGGACGAGCCACTTGCCCTGCATCCGCGCCGTCAGCGGCTCGCCTTGGACCGTGGTGAGGCGCGCCATGCCTCGGCCCGCGCGGATCTTCGCCGCGATCCCCGAGGCGGTGAGACGGCCCGGCACCACGTGATAGGTCAGGATCTGCGTCAGCTGCGCCTTGTTCTCCGGCATCACCAGCGTGTCGACGGTGCCGGCCGGCAGCTTGCCGAACGCCGCGTTGGTCGGCGCGAACACGGTGAACGGCCCGGCGCCCGACAGGGTGTCGACCAGCCCCGCCGCCTTGACCGCGGCCACGAGGGTCGTGTGGTCCTTCGAGTTGACGGCGTTCTGGACGATGGTCTTGGTGGCGTACATCGGCGCGCCGCCCACCATCGGGTTGCCCTTCGCAAGCGCGGTGGTGGCGCCGGCCAGCGCCAGGACGGCGGCGAAGGCGACGGCGGGACGGGAGTGAAGCTTCAACATGCGGATCCTCCTTGAGCGCAGCCTCGCTGGGCTGCCGAGGGAGGTACGAGGGCCCGCGCCCCGCGGATGCGTCGGGCCGGAAAATCCGTTCAGCCGCTCCAGGGCTGTCCTTCGGGAGCGCCGCGGCCGAGCTTGTCGGGCAGCGGCTCCCCTTCGGGGGTGAAGGCCAGCGACACGGAGTTGATGCAATAGCGCTCGCCGGTCGGCGGCGGCCCGTCGGGGAAGACATGGCCCTGGTGGGCGCCGCAGCGGGCGCAGACGATCTCGGTGCGGACCATGCCGTAGCTCGTGTCGCGTATATATTCGAGATGGCCCTCCGCCACGGGCGCGGTGAAGCTCGGCCAGCCGGTGCCGCTCTCGAATTTCGCCCCGCCCCTGAACAGGGGCAGGCCGCACAGCCGGCAGGTGTAGACGCCCGGCCGCTTCTCGGTGAGGAAGACGCCGCAGAACGGCGCCTCGGTGCCATGCTCGAGCAGGACGCGCCGCTCGTCGCCGCTCAGCTCCGCGGCCAGCGCGTCGCGCTGCTCGCCGTTGGGGGGCGCGAGGTCGAAGGAGGAAGCGGCGTGGTCGTTCATCGTCTCGTCTCGATCGGGAGGGGGCCGGCGCGGCGGGCAGGGTCGCCCGCGCGATAAGGAGGCCGGGCCCTCCGGAGAGCCCGACCCCCACCGTGAGAGGAAGCTATTCTACTCATCGGCGGGCCCCTCATAGCAGATCGATCCGGGTTGATCGACAATCCGTCTCGAAGGTCCCGCCGCGGGACGGAGGCCGGCCGGCGGAGGGGGAGGCACGGTGTGGGGCTTCACTCGGCCGCTTCGGCGACGGGCGCGGCGCCGGCGCCGGCGCGGGGGCGCCGCTCGGGCTCCGCATCGGCTTCGGCGAGCGCCGTGGCCAGCGCCTCGCTGAGCTGCTCGGCGGTGAACGGCTTCGACAGGACCTCGACGTCGTCAGGCCGCTTGGCGATCGAATCCGCCTCGGCATAGCCGGTGATGATGATCGCCGGCAGATCGGGCCGCGCCTCCCGCGCCTGGCGGATCACCTCGGTGCCCGACAGGTGGGGCATGGCATAGTCGGTGACGAGCAGGTCGCAGCGGGCGCCCTCCCCGGCGAGAAGCGCGAGGACCTGGTCGCCGTCCCCCGCCTCGGCGACTTCGTGGCCGAGGTCGCGGAGCAGGGCCGCGGTCGTCTGGCGGACGCCCTCATGGTCGTCGACGAGGAGCACGCGCAGCGGCCTCGGCGCGCGCGGCTGCGCCGCCGACGGGCCGGGCTGCGCCGTGTCGCCCGCTTTGCTTTCCTCGCCGCGCGGCAGCCAGATCTCGGCGCGGGTCCCCTGGCCGGGCGCGCTGCTGATGTGGAAGGCGCCGCCCGATTGCTTGGCGAAGCCGTAGACCATGGAGAGGCCGAGGCCGGTGCCCTTGCCGACGTCCTTGGTGGTGAAGAAGGGCTCCATCACCTGCTCGAGCACGTCCGGCGCCATGCCGCAGCCGGTGTCGGCGACGGTGAGGACGACATAGTCGCCCGCCGCCAGGCCGGCGATCTGCTCCGGCCCGGCGAGGCGGTTCTGCGCATGGACGGAGATGGTGCCGCCGTCCGGCATGGCGTCGCGGGCGTTGATGATCAGGTTCATCAGCGCCAGCTCGAGCTGCGCCTGGTCCGCGAACGCGCACCACAGCCCCTCCTCCATGTCCCATTCGAGCTCGACCAGCCCGCCGAGCGTATGGGCGAGGAGGTCGGTGACCGCGGTGGAGAGGGCCGCGATCTCCACGCAGGCGGGCTGGAGCTGCTGGCGCCGGGCGAAGGCGAGGAGGCGGCGCACGAGGTCGGAGCCCTGCTCCGCCGCCCGCCGGGTCATGTTGAGGATCTTGAGCTGCTCGTCGCCAAGCTCGGTGCGCCGCTCGATCAGGCCGAGGCCGCCGAGCACCGCGGCGAGCAGGTTGTTGAAATCGTGCGCGATGCCGCCCGTCAGCTTGCCGATCGCGTCCATCTTGCGGGCGTGGACGAGCTGGCTCTCGAGCTCCTTGCGGTCGGTGATGTCGAGCAATGTGCCGGCATATTCGATCGGCTGGCCCTGCGCGTCGCGCAGCAGCACGGCCTGGTCGAGGAAGTGGCGGTACTGGCCGTCGGCGCATTGCCAGCGATATTCGACGGCGAGGGAGCGTCCTTCCCGCCGCCCGGTGAGCGCCGCGACGACCCGGTCCCGGTCGTCGGGGTGGAGCCGCTCGATCCACACGTCCGGCGACGCCTGGATCTCGTCGAACCGGTAGCCGGTGAGCGCGGCGAGATTGCCGCTGACGAACCTGGGGGCGCGCGGCGAGGCGTCGATCGCCTCCAGGTAGAGGACGATCGGAAGCGACTGGATGATCGCCCCCTGCCGCTGCTCGGCGAGGCGGAGCTCCTGCTCCGCCCGCAGCCGCTCGGCGTTGGCGCGCAGGTTGGCGTCCATCAGCGCCTGCTCGGCCTTCGCCTTGCGCTGGATCTCCTTGGTCATCGCGAACAGGTCGGCGAACACCGCGACCTTGGAGCGAAGCACGACCGGGTCGACCGGCTTGAAGACATAGTCGACCGCCCCCATCGAATAGCCGCGGATGAGGTGCTCGGTCTCCTTGTTCACCGCCGAGAGGAAGACGATCGGGATTCGCTTGGTCTGCTCGCGGCTGCGAATGATCTGGGCGGTCTCGTACCCGTCCATGCCGGGCATGTAGACGTCGAGCAGGATGACGGCGAACTCGCCCTTGAGGAGGTGCCGGAGCGCCTCCTCGCCGGACCGCGCCTCGACCACCTCGCCGAGATCCTCGAGGACGGTGCGGATGGCGAGGAGGTTGTTGCCGTCGTCGTCGACGACGAGGACCCGCGGCCGGTCGGCCGCCGCCTCGGACGTTTCCGGGCCGGCGCCGGGCGAGGCCTCGCTCCCGGGGGGCGCCGTCGTCATTTGCGCGCCCACTATTCGGCCGCCTCGGCGGGCTGCGCCACCGTGAGGCCGCCCTCGCGGGCCCGGGCGATCCACACCCTCAGCAGGGCGAGGAGGAGATCGATGTCGACCGGCTTGGCGATATAGTCGGACGCGCCTGCGTCGAGGCACTTCTGGCGATCGCCCTTCATCGCCTTGGCGGTGACGGCGATCAGGGGCACTTCCGCAAGGGCCGGGCGGCGCCTGATCTGCTGCATCGTCTCATAGCCGTCCATCTCCGGCATCATGATGTCGATGAGGGCGATGTCGATGCCGGGCGTCTGCTCGAGGATGAGGATGCCATCCTTGCCGCGCTCGGCGTGGAGGACCTCCACGTCGTAGGTCTCGAGGACGCTGGTCAGCGAATAGATGTTCCGGATGTCGTCGTCGACGATCAGGATCTTCGTGCCGGCGAGCTCGGGGACGGCGCGGTTGACCGCGGCCGGAGCGGCCTCCCCCTCCTCCGGGACGATCTCGACGATCCGCGTCGAGGTCCGGACATGGGCCTCGAGGTCCCGGAACACCCGCGCCAGCGACTCCCGCTCCGCGGGCTTCTCGGTCACTCCGAACGCGCCCATGTCGAGCACGGAGGAGAGCCTGTCGGCGCCGGAGATGACGTGGATCGGCACGTGGCGGGTGTCGGGATCGTGCTTGAGGAGGTCGAGCAGCACGAAGCCGTCGATGTCGGACAGGCCGAGATCGAGGGTGATCGCGTCCGGCTGGAGCTTGCGCGCCATCGACAGGGTGCCGGCGCCGGCGGTGGAGACGACGCCCTTGAGGCCGGCCCCCCGCGCCAGGTCGAGGAGGATCGCCGCGAAGGTCGGGTCGTCCTCGACGATCAGCACGAACGGGTCGTCGCCGAGCGCCTCGCGGTCGTCGCTGATCTCGAAGCCGGTCGGAAGCGCCGACGGCACCGTCGCCCCGGTATTGTCGTAGCGGACGTTGGCGCCGCCGGAGGTGGTCGCCGGCGCGATCGCCTGGAGCGGAACGAACAGGGTGAAGGTGGAGCCCTCGCCGGGCTTCGACCTCACCTGAAGCTCGCCGCCGAGCAGTCGGGCGATCTCGCGGCTGATCGAGAGGCCGAGGCCGGTGCCGCCATATTTGCGGCTGGTCGTGCCGTCGGCCTGCTGGAACGCCTCGAAGATGAGCTTCTGCTTGTCCTCGGGGATGCCGATGCCGGTGTCGGTGACGGCGATCTCGATCGCCCTGTCGGCCGAGCGGAGCACCGGGTGGCTGGGGCTCCAGCCGCCGGCGGCGCAGCGGACGGCAAGGGTGACTCCGCCCTGCGAGGTGAACTTGAAGGCGTTGGAGAGGAGGTTGAGGACGACCTGCTGGAGCCTCTTCTCGTCGGTGCGGATGCTGCTCGGGAGGCTCGCGTCGAAATCGACGTTGAAGTCGAGATTCTTGTCGGCCGCGAGCTGGCGGAAGGTCCGCTCCATATGCTGCTTCAGCGTGTTCATCGGCATCTCGCCGACCTCGATCGAGACGGTGCCCGATTCGATCTTCGACAGATCGAGGATGTCGTTGATGAGGCTGAGGAGGTCCGAGCCCGCCGAGTGGATGGTGCGGGCGAACTCGGTCTGCTTCTCGTTGAGGTTGCCCTGCGGGTTGTCGGCGAGCAGCTTTGAGAGGATGAGCAGCGAGTTGAGCGGCGTCCTCAGCTCGTGCGACATGTTGGCGAGGAACTCGGACTTGTACTTGGAGGTGAGGGCGAGCTGCTCGGCCTTCTCCTCAACCGCGCGGCGGGCCATGTCGATCTCGAGGTTCTTCGCCTCGACCTGCTTCTTCTCGTTCTCCAGCAGCTGCGCCTTTTCCTGCAGCTCCTCGTTCGTGGCGTGCAGCTCTTCCTGCTTGGTGGTGAGCTCGGTCTGGCGCGCCTGCAGTTCCTGGGTGAGCAGCTGCGACTGCTTGAGAAGCCCTTCCGTGCGCATCGTCGCGGCGATCGTGTTCAAGACGATGCCGACCGATTCCATCAGCTGGTCGAGGAAGGTCTGGTGGGTCTCGTTGAACTCGCTGAACGAGGCGAGCTCGATCACCGCCTTGACGTCGTCCTCGAACAGAGCGGGGAGGATGTTGATGTTGGCGGGGCGGGCGTGGCCGAGGCCGGAGCCGATGCGGATGAAGTCGCCCGGCACCTCCTTGAGGAGGACCGGCCGCTTGTCGGCGGCGGCCTGGCCGACCAGCCCCTCGCGCAGCTTGAACTCGCGCTTCAGCTCGTCGACGCTCTCGGCGCCGTAGCTCGCCACGAGCTCCAGCTTGGTGTCCTCCTCCTCGCGCTTGGTGACGTAGAAGACGCCATATTGGGCGTTCACCAGCGGCGCGAGCTCCGACATGATGAGGTTGGAGACGGTGGTGAGGTCGCGCTCGCCCTGAAGCATTCGGGAAAAGCGCGCGAGGTTGGTCTTGAGCCAGTCCTGCTCGGCATTCTTCAGCGTCTGATCCTTGAGGTTGCGGATCATCTCGTTGATTGTGTCCTTGAGCGCGGCCATCTCGCCCGACGCCTCCACCGCGATCGACCGGGTGAGGTCGCCCTTGGTGACGGCGGTCGCCACGTCGGCGATCGAGCGGACCTGGTTCGTCAGGTTGGCCGCGAGCTGGTTCACGTTGTCGGTAAGGTCGCGCCACAGGCCGGCGGCGCCGGGCACGCGCGCCTGGCCGCCGAGCCGGCCCTCGATACCGACCTCGCGGGCCATGTTCGTCACCTGGTCGCCGAAGGTGGAGAGCGTCTCGATCATGAAGTTGATCGTCTCCGCCAAGGCGGCGATCTCGCCCTTGGCGTCCACGGTGAGCTTGCGCTTCAGGTTGCCCTGCGCCACCGCGGTCACCACCTCGGCGATGCCGCGCACCTGGTTGGTGAGGTTCGTCGCCATCAGATTGACGTTGTCGGTAAGGTCCTTCCACGTCCCGCCGACGCCCGGCACCTGCGCCTGGCCGCCGAGCTTGCCTTCGGTGCCCACCTCCCTCGCGACGCGGGTCACCTCGCTGGCGAAGCCGTTCAGCTGGTCGACCATCACGTTGATGGTGTTCTTGAGCTCCAGGATCTCGCCCTTCACGTCGACCGTGATCTTCTTGGAAAGGTCGCCGCGCGCCACGGCGGTCGTCACGTCGGCGATGTTGCGGACCTGGCCGGTGAGGTTCGCCGCCATCAGGTTGACGTTGTCGGTAAGGTCCTTCCACGTGCCGGCGACGCCGCGCACCTGGGCCTGGCCGCCGAGCTTGCCCTCGGTGCCGACCTCGCGGGCGACTCGGGTCACTTCCGAGGCGAAGGAGTTGAGCTGGTCCACCATCGTGTTGATGGTGTTCTTGAGCTCCAGGATCTCGCCCTTCACGTCCACCGTGATCTTCTTGGAAAGGTCGCCGAGCGCCACCGCCGTCGTCACCTCGGCGATGTTGCGGACCTGGCCGGTGAGGTTGGCCGCCATGGCGTTGACGTTGTCGGTGAGGTCCTTCCAGGTGCCGCCGACGCCTTCGACCTTGGCCTGGCCGCCGAGCTTGCCTTCCGAGCCCACCTCGCGCGCCACGCGGGTCACTTCCGAGGCGAAGGAGTTGAGCTGGTCCACCATGACGTTGATGGTGTCCTTGAGCTCCAGGATCTCGCCCTTCACGTCGACGGTGATCTTCTTGGAAAGGTCGCCCCTCGCCACGGCGGTGGTGACCTCGGCGATGTTGCGCACCTGGCCGGTCAGGTTGCCGGCCATCAGATTGACGTTGTCGGTAAGGTCCTTCCACGTGCCGGCGACGCCCTCGACCTGCGCCTGGCCGCCGAGCTTGCCTTCCGAGCCGACCTCCCTCGCGACCCGGGTCACCTCCGAGGCGAAGCCGTTCAGCTGGTCGACCATCGTGTTGATCGTGTTCTTGAGCTCGAGGATCTCGCCCTTCACGTCGACGGTGATCTTCTTCGAAAGGTCGCCCCTCGCCACGGCGGTGGTCACCTCGGCGATGTTGCGCACCTGGCCGGTCAGGTTGGCGGCCATCAGGTTGACGTTGTCGGTAAGGTCGGCCCAGGTGCCGGCGACGCCGGGCACCTGCGCCTGGCCGCCGAGCTTGCCTTCCGTGCCCACCTCCCTCGCGACTCGGGTCACCTCCGAGGCGAAGCCGTTCAGCTGGTCGACCATCGTGTTGATCGTGTTCTTGAGCTCGAGGATCTCGCCCTTCACGTCGACGGTGATCTTCTTCGAAAGGTCGCCCGAGGCCACCGCGGTCGTCACCTCGGCGATGTTGCGCACCTGGCCGGTGAGATTGTCGGCCATCAGGTTGACGTTGTCGGTAAGGTCCTTCCAGGTGCCGCCGACGCCGGGCACCTGCGCCTGGCCGCCGAGCTTGCCTTCGGTGCCGACCTCCCTCGCGACGCGAGTCACTTCCGAGGCGAAGGCGTTCAGCTGGTCGACCATCACGTTGATCGTGTTCTTGAGCTCGAGGATCTCGCCCTTCACGTCGACGGTGATCTTCTTGGAAAGGTCGCCCGAGGCGACCGCGGTGGTCACCTCGGCGATGTTGCGCACCTGCCCCGTCAGATTCTCGGCCATCAGATTGACGTTGTCGGTGAGGTCCTTCCACGTCCCGCCGACGCCGGGCACCTGCGCCTGGCCGCCGAGCTTGCCCTCCGTGCCGACTTCCCTCGCGACGCGCGTCACCTCGCTGGCGAAGGCGTTGAGCTGATCGACCATCGTGTTGATGGTGTTCTTCAGCTCCAGGATCTCGCCCTTCACCTCGACCGTGATCTTCTTCGACAAGTCGCCCGAGGCGACCGCCGTCGTCACCTCGGCGATGTTGCGGACCTGCCCCGTGAGGTTGGTCGCCATCGCGTTCACGTTGTCGGTAAGGTCCTTCCAGGTTCCGGCGACGCCCTTGACGTTGGCCTGGCCGCCGAGCTTGCCCTCGGTGCCGACCTCGCGGGCGACGCGGGTCACCTCCGAGGCGAAGGAAGCGAGCTGCTCGACCATCGTGTTGACGATCTTGCCGATGCGCAGGAACTCGCCCCGCAGCGGGCGTCCGTCGATCTCGACCGTCATCGATTGGGAAAGGTCGCCCTTGGCGACCGCGCCGATGACGCGGGCCACCTCCGCCGTCGGCTGCACCATGTCCTCGATCAGCTCGTTGACCGAGCGGATCGCCGTCTCCCACCCGCCGGTCGCGCTCTTGACGCGGCCGCGCTGGGTGATCTTGCCTTCCTTGCCGACGACCTGGGAGAGACGCTCGAACTCGCGAGTCATCTCCTCGTTCAGCGACACGACCTCGTTGAAGAGGGTTGCGATTTCTCCGTCTAGGCCGTCCGCTTCCTCGGACAGCCGCACCGAGAAGTCGCCGCGCTTGAGGCTCCGCAGAGCCGTGACAAGCTGGCGTCCGTCAAGGAATTCCCGCTGGGATTGGACGTTCACTCGGCTACTCCTTCGTCGGCGTGTCTCCCCCCTCCCTGAAAGTTGAGTCAGCCCCCCGGCTGACGTTTGAGCGGTCGCAGCCTAATCGGCTTTGAGTCGCGTTGAAAGAGCTTGCACGCCGAATGTTAAGCAGGAATTGCCGGGCCATGCCGGCCTTTCCCGGTCGGCGGGCGGCCCCTCAGCGCGTCGAGGCGGCGGCGGTCGCCGAGCCGGTGCGCCCGGCGGCGGCGGAGTCGGCCTTGATGCCGAAGCGGGCGTAGCGCCGGTCGATGCCGGGGACGAGCTGGCGCGCGATCGCGAGGTCCCTCGCCGCTTCGGCCTCGCGATGGAGGCGGGTCAGCACCGCCGCCCTCAGATAGCGGCTCGCGGCCATGCCGGGCACGGCGGCGAGGACGGCGTCGAGGTCGCGCAGCGCCTCCTCGTCGCGGCCGAGTCGGTACCAGACCATGGCGCGGCTATCGAGCGCGGGCGCGCTGTTGGACATCAGCTCGATCGCCTCGGTGCAGTCCTTGAGCGCGGTGTCGACCATCAGCGCCCGCGTCCCCTTCACCCAGCAGCGGCCGTTCAGCAGCGAGGGCGAGCCGGGCTTCTCGGCGATCAGCGCGTCGAACAGCTTCACCGCCTCCGCCGGATCGCCATATTCGCCGATCAGGCTGGCCTTGCTCTGGCGGAAGGCGGGGCGGGTGTCGCCGCCCAGCGCGATCCGTTCGTCGAGGAGGCCGACGGCTCCGGCGAGGTCGCCGCGCTCGGCGCGCATCCGCGCCGCCCAGCCGATCGCCTCGGCCGAGGAAGGATCGAGCTTGCGCGCCGCCTCGGCGTCCGCGGCCGCCGCCGCGAGGTCGCCGAGCGCGAACTCGAGGTCGGCGCGATCGAGGTAGAGGTCGATGCTCGGCTCGATCGCGATGGCGCGGCTATAGTCGGCCAGCGCCCCGCGCCGGTCGCCTATGCCGCTGCGGAAGGAGGCGCGGCTGACATAGCCGGTCGCCTCCTCGGGATCGGCGGCGATCGCCTGTCCGAAGATGGTCTCGGCGGCCTTGACCTGGGTGGCGCCGGCGGGATCCCTGCCGGCGAGGTCCCAGAGCCGGCGCGTATCGTCGGCGGCGACGATGCGGGGGGCGTTGGCCTTGGCGGTGGCGACGGCGTCGCGCTCGGCGGCGATGCGGGCCGCGGGGACCTCCTCGCCGGTCGCGTCGATCCGCTCGTCGACGGTGACGATCCCGCCGGCGAGGCGCACCGCGCGGCTGACGTTGTAGCCGGCCAGCCGCGCCTTGAGGTCGGGCTCGCCCTCCAGCGCATAGCCCTTGCCGCCGTCGGGCAGGCGAAGGCGGAGCCGGAAGCGCAGGCCCGAAGGCGCGTCGGCCGCGACCGGGATGGACGTCCAGGCGGGACGGCCCCGCTCGGGCGAGAAGCTGAGATTGTCGAGCGCGCGGCTGACGCTGCGCTTGCGCCGGCGGTCGTCGGTCGTCCACGACGTGGTGACGACGCCGCGGCCCGACAGGGTCACAGTGCCGGCGGCCGGGTCGGGGACGATCGAGGCGCTGCCGAACTGGGCCTCGCCGAGGAAGCTCGAGAAGAATTGCGCGACCGTCTGCCGCTTCTCCTTGTCGCGCAGCTGGGTCGCCATCAGGGTCAGCTGCGCCGCCGGGGCGCCGCGGACGACGGCGACCGCGTCGAACGCGCTCGGCACGTCGGTGCTGGCGCTCTCGTCCGCGTCGACGGCGAGGTCGATGAGCGGCCGGGCGTTGGCGTGGGTGGCGAGCGGCATCAGCGCCGCCCCCGCGCTCCTCACCGGCAGGACGAAGCGGAAGCCGGGCGTGTCGTGTATGTCGGCGAGGCGCGAGCCGAGGTCTGTGCCGTCGAGCCACAGAGTCTCCCCGCCCACCACCGCGCGCACGAGGATATGGTCGAACGCCTGGGCGCTCGGCAGGCGGTCGGGCACCATGTCGCCCAGCGAGGAGCTGGCGAGCACCGGCTCGGCCTCTATGTCCATCGCCCGCAGCAGGGAGAGAAGCAGCAAGGTCTTGGCCTTGCAGTCGCCGTAGCGGACCTCCCATGTCCGCGCCGGCTTCTGGGGGATGTAATTGCCCCCGCTCATGTCGACGGCGAGATAGCGGATCTTGTCCTGGACCAGCTCCAGCGCGCGCTGGGTGCGGCCGAGCGGGGTCGGCTCGGCGCGGACGATCGCCGCCACCTCGGCGGCGAGCGGGCTGCCCGGAGCGATCGCGCCCTCCGTGGCGTAGAGCGGCGCGAACAGTTTCGAGACGTCCTGCCAGTCGGCGAAGGTGGAGAGCTCGACCACCGGCGGGTGGCGGAAGCGGGCCGGGGCGTCCGCGGGCATGTCCGGCTGCTTGGGCGCCGGAAGCGCCAGCGAAAGCTCGGTGAAGCCGTTCCTGGTCGCCGGCGCGGCGGCGACGCCCGTCGCCAGTATCTTCCACCTCGGCGCGGCGGCGGCGGGCCAGGAGAAAAGCATCCTCGCGAAGCCGGCGCGGGTCGGCTCGGCGAGGATCGGCGCCAGAGTCTGCACCCGCCCGCCCAGCGCGTCGTCGCGCGCGGTGTTGCTGACCCGAACGCGCAGCACGTCGCCCACCTGAAGCCCCTCGATCGCCAGGGTCGCGGTGAGGATCCCGGTCAGCTCGCGCTGCTCCAGGCTCTGCTCGCGGCGCAGCACGGTGAACTTCTGGCCCTGGGCGAGGAGGTCGATGCGCTGGCCGGCGCGAAGCAGCGACAGCTCGTGGACGATGAGGTCGCCCTTGTCGGGCAGCCAGGGGATGTTGAGAGTCGCCATCTGCGAGAGCATCTCGGGCGAGTCGATCCGCGTCGCGCTGTCGACATAGGACCACAGCCGCCCCCCTTCGAGCCGCTGCTGCATGTCGACGATCACCACCGGCGGCCCGTCCCGGAGCTTCGCCGCGTCGGGGAGCGGCGCCGGGCTCACCCAGGCCGGCGCCGCCTGGTAGAGCGGGGTCTCGCCCGCCTGAGCCGCCGCCGGCGCGATGGAGACGGCGAGCCCGATCAGCCCCGTCGAAAGGATATAGCGCACGACCCGCCCCCGCCTGTGATCTGCTCCCTTGCTACAGCCGGCACGCCCCGAAATCATCCTCTTTTCCATGCAGATCCGGTGGATTTGCAAGGGAGGCGGCGCCCCGGCGCCGTCGCCTCCCCCGGCCTGCCCCCGCCCCCGCCCTCGCCGCGGGACGCCTCCATGTCGGCGATCCGCCACCCGCCGAACAGCGCGACCTGGGGGTGGCGCGGCGGCCGGCCCGAGGCGCCGCTCCACCCCGTCACCTGGTCGAGCGCGGGCAGCGCGGGGAGCGGCGGCGGCGGCGAGTCCCACCCCCGCTCGACGGCGCGGCGCACCGCCGAATCCTCCCGCTCGCGCGCCTCCTCGACCGCGGTCATGGCCTGGAGCCGGGCGCGATAGGTCTCCTCGCTCTCGCCCCGCCGCCGCCGCCGGTGCGGCTGCTCCCACCCAAGCCGAACGCCCTTCTGGTGGAGGTAGAGGAGCTGGATCGCCTGGCTCGTGGTCATCGGCGGGATCGGCGCCGCGGCGTTGAGCCGCCAGGCGTCGTCGGCGTGGCTGTCCGGAGTCGCCGCCGCGATCGCCGCCGTCTCCAGCCGGTCGTAGCCCATCTCGAGCGCGAGCCGCCGCTCCCGCGCGAAGGCCGGCTTCTGCCGGACCCGCCGGTAGAAGGCGCCGGCCGAGGCGCCCACCGCCGCCGCCGACAGCCGGACGTTGGCGGTCGCCGCAAGCGCCTGGAGGAAGAGCTGCTCGGCCGCCGGCGTGAGCTTGCCGCGATGCGCCGGCCGCACCTGAAGCCTGCCCGAGCGCGTGCGCACCACCACCAGCTCCCCGCCCTCCGTTCGAAGCGCCGCCGGCGCCGCGCCCCGCCGCCTCGAGCCGCCGGCCGCCCGCGCGTCCCGAGCCGGATCCGGACGGCCGCCGCGCGCATGGAAGCGCGCATGCGCTCCGACCAGCGCGATGTCCCACCGGCTCGCGAAATCGGGATGCCCGTTCCTCCGCGTCTGCATCGTCGAATAGGCGACCCCCGCCTCCCGCGCCGACATCCGCGCGTTCCCGCTCCGCCCGAGCGCGACGAGGAACGCCTCGTTCTCGAGGCGCTGGCGGGCATTGAAGGGACGCGGCATGGCGGCGACTCCGAAGCTTTGTTCCGCCTATGTTCGCAAACGATCTCCTACAATGCAAGCCGCCCCCGACGGCCCCGCCGAGCCGTTCAAACTCCTCCCCTGCATTTGCAGGGGAGGGGGACCATGCAAAGCATGGTGGAGGGGCCCTACCGGGTCCGGGAAACCCCTCCACCGCGCTTCGCGCGGTCCCCCTCCCCCGGGAATCCGTGGGAGGAATCAGGAGGGACCGGCCTGCGGATTAATCCACACGGCCTATCGCAAGGCGGGCAGCAGCACCCTCAGGAACCGCCCCATGGTCAGGTGGCCGACGCCCCCCGACGTCCAGCCCTGCCCGGGGCCGGCCGCACCGACAATCCCGGACGCGACCGCCAAAAACCCCTCTCCCCGGCGGGGAGAGGGTAGGGAGAGGGGGCCCGGCCCCGGAAGGACAATCGCGGAGTCTTCGCTCCACCCCCGGCCCTCCCCCCACGGGAGAGGGCGCCGAGGGCAGAATCTCCACACACCCTATCGCAAGGCGGGCAGCAATACCCTCAGGAACCGCCACATGCTCTTCCGCACCGCCTCCTTGCGGCCGATCATGTGGCAATCGCCCTCGAGGACGATCCACACCCGCCCATGCTCGTCCAGCTCGAAGTCGCACTCGACGTCGCTGCGCGGCGCGTTGTCGTTGGTCGCAAGCTCCGGCGCCCGCTCCATCGCGTCGACCGCCATCGCGACATAGGCCGCCGCCTGGTGAAGCCGCGCCTCGTCCAGCTCCGCCGTGAGCCGGGCGGCGGCGTCGCGGAGACGATCGACGTCCGGTTCCTCTCCCACACCCCTGCCCGTCGAAAAACGATTATTCGGTCTTGGCATATTATGCTAAGCGCCGAACCGCCGCAACCGGGACTATGCCAAGTTTGCATAGAAAATCCCGGCCCCTACGCCTTCGGCCATGGCGGGCCCCAACGACGAACGCGAGCGGCTGGCGCGCAGCCTGTGCCGCCTCCTCATCGACGCCCGCGAAGCCGCCGGCCTCAATCAGACCGCCCTCGGCAAGGCCGTCGGCCGCTCCCAGAGCTTCGTCTCCAACTACGAGCGCGGCCAGCGCCGCCTCGACCTCCCCGACCTCATCCTGGTCTGCCGCGCGATCGGCGTCGCGCCGGCGGACCTGCTCGGGCGGCTGGAATAGCCATTCCCCGAAAGAGGCAAACCGCGCCGCGTTTCCACATATTATAGTTGATAAACTCCGACGCCCCGGCAGGTCAAGACCCTGTGCATGGATATGCGCAAGCTAGTCGGCCGCAACGCCGCGCGCCTCCGCAAGGCGGCGGACCTCACCCAGGAGCAACTCGCCGAGCGCGCCGGCATAAGCCAGCAATATATAAGCGACCTCGAACGCGGAAAGCGCAACCCGACGGTGGTGACCCTCTATGAGCTGGCGACGGCGCTGGGGGTGAGGCCGGTGGAGCTGGTGGGGGAGGATTGAGGGTGGCGCTGTGCGGTATCGGCTAGGGCTTGCCATCATCTGTTTCGTCTTCCGCTATTGAATCGGGAAGCTCCTCTCCAAATCGACCATCGATAATATCGCTGAAGGACATCATCGCGCTCTTGAGTGTTTCTGCCGCAGTCTGCTGCCCTTCACGCGCATCAAAGATTTCACTGACGAGCCTTCGCTGAACCTCAATATCTTCCGGGAACACGATCTCAAGCCCCTCAAAGTCTTCACGTTGTGTGCGCCGCCGATTGCTGTGCCCCGTCGTGATAGCTCGAAACGCTCTCTGGTAATAACGGCTTCGGAGTAGGCACCACAAGAATCCAGGATCGATCCTGTCGTCAATGACTTGGTAAATGGGAAACTCTTTGGTCACCAGTGCTCCGTTGAACCGGGCTGGGACTACCGAAATGCAACCTTTCCAAAGGTCGATTGAGGAAAATACCACATCGCCTTCGGTCGCGGCGAACCATGTCGACGATCCCTCCCCGAAGTACATTCCAAGCCACTCCGGCGGGTTGCGCCCTTTCCCGGCCTCTCGAGGTCGAATCTCGCCCGACTGAGATATCGTCATTACGGATACGGCCTCTTCTGGCTGCTCCTGCGGCCTCACCTCGATCTCACGTCGGCGCATCACCTGCCGAAGAGGTACTCTGAGCCAGCCCGAAGGTGTCACACTGCGCTCCTCGCGTTTGAACAGAAAGTACTTTGGATCTAACCGATGGCTTGGATGCGCCGCCCACATGTGCACAGCCCTAATTCCCATGCAGTCGGGGCTCGTCGAGCCGACGTAGGCTCCCGGATTAGCTTGAAATGACCGGTACTCCCCCAAGATAGTCCCACTCTGGTCAGCCTCCAGCAATCCTCCAGCGGTTCCACGATACAAATCATTACGATCCGATGAAACACCCGTAGTCGTGTAACCAACATGAAAAGACTCTGCCAAAAAGACTCTGTAGTCTAGCGCCTGCAGTCCTGCGCCGATGGCACCGTCTCGATCGTCTGGTTCATTCTCAAGGTATAGATTTCTAGCATGATCAAATCTTGCCGCTTCCTGTTCCGTGAATTTCCTGAAAAAAAGGATAGAAGTCTTGTTTTGAGCTCCTGAACGACGGAATGCATAGTCGGGAAGAGAGACTATAGCATTGATTACCCCCTGTGAGATAAGCAACCGCCTCACATTCGGGCAGTTCGACATCTCGCCTTGATTATTAAACAATCCGTCTGGCAGAACTAGAGCTAAACTCCCACCAGGAGCAAGTAGTTGGATACACCTCTCAACAATAACGTGCTCTGAGTCTACTGAGTCTCTTCCGAAGGCGAGCTGAAATGTTTCCAAATGATTCGTACCTAGAAGGTCTTCATCGCCCTCAGACACCTCGTCACCAAAAGGCGGATTACCCACTATTTTAGTGAATAGCGCATTGCGCCGTCGATCGTCGTCGCCTGCTACAGCAAGCATCAAGCGCTCGTGCAAGAATGTATTGTCCAGGCAGCTTCTATCGCCTTCAATGTTTGTATGACCATCGTGATGTAACAGGAGGTTAATCTTGCAGATTCGGGACAGTACGTCGTGAAGCTCGACGCCATGAACGTGATTAAGTGCAAAATCGTTTTTCAGTCTCTCGCGTCGGGAGACGGGAAATCTGTCATCGATGGAATGCCAGACCTGCAGCAGCACCTCGAGCAGGAATCCTCCGCTGCCCGCCGTAGGGTCGAGCACGAAATCGTTTTCGTTTACCCCCAAGGCTGCGACCGCGAATCGAGCAATTTGACGCATCGTAAAATACTGCCCAAGCTCGCCCCGAAACACTGATCCAAAAAAGTCCTCAAATGCTGCGCCGATATTATCGACATCGGTATCAACAAATGAAATGTTTTGCAGAGCGCGAACAACCTCGACTATTTTTCTGTCGGGAAGATCGATAGTCAACGATGGGTCGAATATTTCCGGATCACGCGCTATCGCTGCCTCAAACAATCGGTGAATACGGTTGGCAACGGCGGCACTGCTTTCATTTGTACCCACCTGAAATTTGCGCGGATGGCCGTTCTCTGACCACCTTTCGTCATGCACTTTCGCGAAGAGTAGTTTACTCCATTCGTCAAATGCTCGTAATGGATCGCGCCTGCCTCCCGCCCAAATTAACGAATGGGCAAATCGTATTTTGCGTTCGATCTGGGTCTTTGGTGCCGGCGCGATGTCGTTCGTCTCACCGACGACCAGTGCGAACCAAGGCTGCTGACCGTATTGTGCAGCTAAGTTGAGCCGATCGCCACGCTGGTTATCCTCGCGCTCCTCCGAAGGGAAGTTCCCAACGTCGAACAGGAATGACACGTCACCCGCGTCATACAGCCCCCATGGAACTCGCAAGGAATTAGCATTTCCAAAAAGCTGCTCGATCCCTTGTCGTCTCTCGGTTCTAGTAACCCCCGCTCGTTTGTTTTCCACGACCAGGTAGGGGTCACGGCAGCGGTCGTCCGCATAAACGACGATGTCTGCGCTATCACTCGGCGTGCGGCGCGGCACCGTCACCTCAGTCTTGATCCGGTGAGACGGGTAATCCTTCTCCAAAATGAGGAAGGCGATGCAGTGGCACCGAACCCACTCCTCCGGATTACTCCAGTCATAACTTCGTTTCGCTGCAAGGGAGTACGTTACTCGGCCACCCCGAACTTCCACAACGCCACGACGGATCGCCTCCTGGACCGTAGGGGAGAGGAGCACCTCCTCTCCAGAGATGAACTGTGGGACTGGCCCCGACATCAAAGCCCTTTCAATATCCTCGAGTACCGTACTCGGAAACTGCGTTTATCGCTTCCTAACGCGTGATGCTGAGAACGCCAGCACAAACGTAGGAAAGCGTCCATTACGTCCCGTTACGGGCTGGACTGCGCGGAGACTGTGCCATCCAGCGGCCTGAAACCGCGAAGGAAGGCGTGGTGGTCGATTGACGTACCCCTGATTCAGACAGCACAGTTCATGCTATGACCGCGCCCCACCTCGTTCGAACCCCACTCTTCCCACTCCACAGCGACTTAAAAGCCTGCGTCACCGCATGGGATGGTGAGAGCGTGCAGCGCGTCATTGATTTGCACAACGCACTGATGGAGCTTACCGGCACGCCGCAGGCGCCGGTCGACTGGACGGAGCCGGATGTGTGGATCCCCGAACGCCTATCCGGCGAGCATGCGCGGCTCGCCCGCAAGCTGTGGGAAGGAAGCGGTCGACGGACGAATCCCCGCCATGTCTATGGCGCCTACTTGCTCATCAACTCGGCGAACCTTCTGGCCCAGGAGAACGGAACCTATCGCCGTACGCCGCGAAGCGAAGCGCTCCTGACGGACGATCCTCAGCTCATCCGGGAGCTCGACCGTAGCGAAGGCCTGCCCCGAATCCTTGCGCTGCTGGCCGAAAAGGCCTCCGCACGACGCGGAGATCTCTTGGACGACTGGGGCAACTATCTAGCGCAGGTCTCGAAGATCAGCAGTCCGTCGATGATCAAGGACACGCTGCGCAGACGACTGCTCAACATGGTGGAGCGCGGCCTCGTCACGCGCGATGGCAACCGCTACGCGATCTCTGAAGCCGGCCGTGCCTATCTCAAATCTCTCGGGGAACAGGCGCCGCTGGCGCATCAGGCGGCAATCGGGACCACGTCGACGGAAATAGATGCTGCAGCGGCGATCGCGACCCACAACAAGGTCGCTCGGATCGCTTTGGTGAAGCGATTGATGGCCCTCGATCCCTACGCCTTCGAGCACTTTGTCAAGGAGCTGCTCGAGGCGATGGACTATGAGAACGTTCAGGTCACCAAGCAGAGCGGCGACAAGGGCGTCGACGTAGTCGCTAATTTCCAGTTCGGCATTACCGAGATCAAGGAGGTGGTGCAGGTCAAACGAAGCGAGCTCACAATCAGACGGCCTCTCATCGATCAGCTGCGCGGCGCCCTACCCTACCACGGAGCAATCCGCGGTACGCTGATCACGCTCGGAAGGTTTGCGAAGGGCGTGGAGGAGGCTGCCCTTTATCCCGGAGCGGCCCCGATCACGTTGATCGACGGCAGCCGCTTGGTCGAGCTCGTCGAGCGCCATCAGGTCGGCCTGAGGCGCAAGCCAGCCTACCTCCTTGAGATCGACGAAGCCTTCTTTGCTGAGAAAAGCCTTGAGTACGACCCAGTAGGCCAGGTCGTCAGCGCCGATGACTAAGACTTACAAAGCCTAATCTCCCTTGTCCCCTTCGTTCTTTGGCTTCTTGGTCTTCGCGTGCTGCTTCACGTCCTGCGATAGAGACTTCGACTGGTCGTCCGACTCGCCGAACGTTCCATCCTCGTTACGGCGCTGGTACCGCTTCTCGTGAGGCTGGTTGAGTTCGCGCTGGCTCATGGCGCTCTCCATCATGGAGAACCACTTCGACCCCGTTTTGTTCCATTTCGGCTGAAGCCAGTGATCGGCGCTCCGTCGGAAGAGCTGCGCCGACGGCAGCCACTCATTCCAGGGGCAGCAGCAGTCGGACGGGCGGCGGGGCTGCGGCTCCGGCATTCCGACTGTTAGGCCTGCAACGGGCCATGCGCCCTTTACGCCAGCCGACCCTTCACTCGGCGGCGGTGCCCGCTCAGCAGAGCCCGATCTCCACCCATTTGCCGTTCCAGCATTTGTAGCGTGTGTGGGCGTCGCAGACCGTCGCGCCGTCGGAATATTTCTTGTCGTTCCAGTAGCAGGCCTCGTGCCCGCCCGCGGCCTCCGCGCCCGCCGCGGCGTTGGCGGTGCCGGCTTCGTCGCCGGCCGCGGCCTTGGGTGAGTTCCTGTGCGCTTCGTCCTGGGGCTGGACGTGCTCGTCCCTGTTCTCGTCCATCGACTCGTCTCCCGCCGGGGAGCGGCAGGCTATGGCCGGCGGCCCGGCCAGGCAAGGCGCCCGCCGGCGCCTTCGAGCCTCTCTCGCGCCTCCGCGCCCCCCGGCTCAGCGGCGGGCGCGGATCCCTTTCGTCGGCGACAGGGTCCCGATCTCCTCGCAGCCCCAGGCGTCGCCCGATCCGTGCCAGAGCTGGCACACGACCGCGACGCGCTTTCCCCGATAGGCCCGAAGGTCGACCTTCCGCGGCACTTCCGCGGCCTGCTGGGGGGTGGTGTAGAGGGCGATCGTCCGGGAGTCGCCGCTCATGTCGGTGCTGAAGGAGGAGCCGGAGGAACCGACGGTACCGGAGAGGGTGGTCGTGCTCGTCTCGACGCTGCAGCACGGCGGGTCGACCTGCGCCGCCGCGGGGATCGAGCCGATCAATGCGGAAGCCGTCATCGCGAAAGCCAGCTTGTTCATCATGCGCTCCTTCAGGCGGTTCGACTGCCCCCGTCCCGAGGGCGCGCCTCCCTAGCGCGCCGGAACGGTCGGCCGCGTGACGGTCGTCACACCTCTCCCCGCGTCTCCCGCGCGAGCGAAGCGGCACACCGCCAGGGGATCGGCGCCGGGGCGGCCCGTGGCGGGCACCTGCCGGGCACCGCACGAGAAACCCGCGCGCTCCGCGCCTCCGCGCCTCCGCGCCTCCCCTCCTTCGCGCCTTCCCGCCTTCGCGTGAACCCGAATCCTGCTAGGGCCCACGCACCCCCCTCTTCGCGGTCGCTCCCAAGGACCGGGCGACCCGCGCGCAGGCGAATTGCGCTCGCGCGCGCTTTGCGCTAAGGGGCGCCCCTTCCAAGGCATCAGCAATGGAAACGGGTCCCCGTGAAAGTACCGCTTTCATGGGATTTCGTGCGGGAGGCAGTCCGAAAGGAAGGCCGTCTGGACCGCTAAACTTGCAACCGGGTGAAAGTACCACTTTCACCCGATTAACAGAGTGAGACACATGGCGAAGAAGATTACGGGCTATATCAAGCTCCAGGTGCCCGCGGGCACCGCCACACCGTCGCCGCCGATCGGCCCGGCTCTGGGCCAGCGCGGCGTCAACATCATGGAATTCTGCAAGGCGTTCAACGCCTCGACGGGCGAGATGGAGAAGGGGATGCCGATCCCGACCATCATCACCGTCTATGCGGACCGTTCGTTCTCGTTCGAGACGAAGACCCCGCCGGCGGCCTTCCTCCTGAAGAAGGCGGCGAAGATCCAGTCGGGCGCGAAGGAGCCGGGCAAGGCGAGCGCTGGGCGGATCAAGCGCTCGGCGCTTCGCGAGATCGCCGAGACGAAGATGAAGGACCTGAACGCCAACGACCTCGACGCGGCGACCCGGATCATCGAAGGCTCCGCCCGCGCGATGGGCCTCGACGTGGTGGAGGGCTGATAGGATGGCGAAGCTCACCAGGAAGCGCAAGGCGCTGGCCGAGGCGGTCGACCGCGAGCGGCTCTACCCCGTCGACGAGGCGATCGAGACCCTGAAGGCCAATGCGACGGCGAAGTTCGACGAGACGATCGAGGTCGCGCTCAACCTCGGAGTCGACCCCAGGCATGCCGACCAGATGGTCCGCGGCGTCGTGACCCTCCCCGCCGGCACCGGCAAGGACGTCCGCGTCGCCGTGTTCGCGCGGGGCGGCAAGGCCGACGAGGCTCGCGCCGCGGGCGCCGACGTGGTCGGCGCGGAGGACCTGATGGAGACCATCCAGGGCGGCACGATCGACTTCGACCGGGTCATCGCCACGCCGGACATGATGGGCATCGTCGGGCGGCTCGGCAAGGTGCTGGGCCCCAAGGGTCTGATGCCCAACCCGAAGCTCGGCACCGTCACGCCGAACGTCGCCGAGGCGGTGAAGGCCGCCAAGGGCGGGCAGGTGGAGTTCCGCGTCGAGAAGGCCGGCATCATCCACTCCGGGATCGGCAAGGCGAGCTTCGCCTCCGCCGACCTCAGGCGCAACTTCGACGCCTTCGTCGATGCGATCGTGCGGGCCAAGCCGACCGGCGCCAAGGGCAAGTACGTCAAGAAGATCGCGCTGAGCTCGAGCATGGGCCCGGGCCTCAAGGTGGACGCGACGGAAGTCGCGGGCGCCTGACCCGGGATCGGCAGCATGTCGAGAGAGGGGCCGGGGCGCATGCGCTTCCGGCCCTTCTTCGTTGCGGCGAGGGCAGGCGGATGAAGTCGCTCGCCCAGGCCGCCGCGCTGGCGCTTCTCGCCGCGGACCCGGCGGCGGCGGTCAATTGCGCGCTGAAGCCGGGCGTGACGGCGGAGCAGGCGGCGGCCGGGCTCTGCGGGTATGACGAAGCGGCGCGGCGCTTCGCCGGGACGGCGGCGGAGCAGGCGGCGTGCCTCACGCGCGAAGTCAGGATGCGCGGAACGATCGGGGCGCCGACGCTCACCGGCTTCCTGCGCCGACGCGCCGGGCAGGCGGTCGGGGTTCCCGGCGACCGCCTTGCCGCCTATCTCGCCTCCCTGGGGATCGACGCGGCGCGCGAGCTCGGCGGGGACCCGGCGGTGGCCGTCACGGCCGATTATTTCATCATCCACGACACCAGCACCCCCAATTGCTCGGAGTCCGGCTGGAGCGCCACGCTCTGCCCGGAGCCCGGCAAATTGCCGGCGGGGCGCGACACGGCGGCGTGGGCGGCGGAGCTCGGCTATCTCGGCCATCCCAAGCCGGCGCCGGACCGGCTCGCCCATGCCTGGACGAACCGGGTCGGCGGATCGATCACCGAGGTGACGTTCGACCTGCCGCTGAGGTCGACCAAGTTCGAATCCTGTCTCGGCACGGCGGCGAAGGCCGGGCTGTTCCTCGCCGTCGAGAACACGCAGCCGCGCGCCGCGGAGCCGGGCGGGCCGCTGTCGGACGGGCGGATGAACGATCGCATCGCGCCGCGCCCCGGCTTCACCGCGGCGCAATATGACCGGCTTGCGCTCCTCTACGTGGCGGCGAGCGTGCGGCGCGGCCGCTGGCTGATCCCCGCCTTCCACGCCGTCCTCGACGCCCGCTTCGCCGAAGGACATGACGATCCCCAGAATTTCGACATGCCTGCATGGTCCGCCGCGGTGCGCCGCCACGCCCGCGCGCTGGCGCGGCAGGCGCGGTAAAGGAACCGCCGCCGCCGCGGCCCGTTACGGGGGCGGCACGGCGGCCGCCTCGCCGCCGATCGAGGAGTGAACCCATGCTTGCTACCATCGCCGTCATCCTGCTCGTCCTCTGGCTGCTCGGTTTCTTCGCCTTCCATGCCGCCGGCGCGCTCATCCACATCCTGCTCGTCCTGGCGGTGATCGCCGTCATTCTCCACTTCGTCCGCGGGCGGCCCGCCGCCTGAGCGCCGCTCCCGGCCTTGCCCCTTCCCCGCCGCGGGCGCAGGAAGGGGGGATGACCGAGGAGCAAAGCCACGAAGGAACCGGATGGCGGCGCGCGCGAAGCTGGCTCGGCCGGCGGTTCGCGCCGCAGTCCCGCCTCGGGGCCTGGCTGTGGCGGCTGCGGCTGCACGGCCCGTTCCCCCTCCTTCGCACGCGCCGGCTCGCGACGCGGCTGCTCGGGCCGCAATATGACCGCTCCCGCCGCCGGCTCGAGATCGACATCACCTATGCGTGCAACCTCGCCTGCGACAATTGCAACCGTTCGGTCCCCCAGGCGCCTTCCTCGGCCCGGCTCACGGCCGAGCAGATCGGCGAACGCGCGGCGGAATGGGAGCGCGAGGGGGTCCGCTGGGAACGCATCCGGCTGCTCGGCGGGGAGCCCACGCTCCACCCGGAATTCTTCGCCATCCTGGACGTGCTGAGGCGCTGGCGCGACCGCGCCTCGCCCGACACGCGGATCGAGGTGACCACCAACGGCTTCGGACCGCACGTGGCCTCGGCGCTGGCGCGCATACCCGGGGACGTCGCGGTCAACAACTCGGCCAAGGAGGCGACCGGTGCCGGGCCCGAGATGTTCGCGAGCTTCAACCTGGCGCCGCGCGACCTCCCCGCTTATGCCGACGCCGATTTCGCCAATGGCTGCCGGATCCTTAAGGATTGCGGGATGGGCCTCGCCCCCTCCGGTTACTATCCCTGCGCCGTCGCGGCGGGGATCGACCGGGTGCTCGGCCTCGGCGCGGGGCGCGCTTCGCTGCCGCCGGCCGGCGACGAGCTGCGCGACCAGATGAAGCTCTTCTGCAGCTGGTGCGGCCACTTCAAGCGCGAGCTCCCCGCCCCGCTGGGCGGCCAGGCTTCGTCGCCGAGCTGGGAAGCCGCCTATGCGGCGTGGCGGCTCAGGCGTCGCGCCCCTCGGCGTGAAGGCGCGCCAGGAAGCTTCCCGGCGGCGCCGGAGCGTCCTTGAAGCCTTTGATGAGCTCGTTCCACAGGTGGACGGCCCGCGTCTCGGCGCCGACCACCGACTCCAGCGTCACGGCCGGATCGAGGATCCACCGCGCATCGTCCCAGTGGCGGGGATAGAATGTCGGCGCCGGAAGCGCCTCTCCGTCTAGCCCCGCCTGCCGCGCCAGCCAGGTCAGCGCCAGCGGCCCGGCGGCGCCCCAGGGCATCCGACCGAGCCCCGTGCGGCCGCTCCGCTTGAGCCGCAACCAGGCGGCGAGACGGGCCCGCCGCGAGAGCCAAGGCGGCACTTGCCGTTCCTCGAACAAGGCGAGGAGCGGCGGCAGCAACGGCGAATCCGGCGGCAGGCGCAGCACCGCCGTGTTGATGTGGTCCGGAGCGGCCCAGCCGAAAAGGTGGCCCTGCGGCAGGCCGGCGAGGGGCCTGACGAGGTAGAGGTCGCAATCGACCCAGAGGCCGAAGCCGCGTCGCATCAGCTCATAGCGGAAGCGGTTGGCAAAGAGGGCGACGCTGCCGCCCTGGTGGCGGATGATCTCGGCGCCGGGGAGGATCTCCTCCGCGTCCCTCACCTCGACGCCGTCCGGAACGCCTTCGGGGCGCTCGTAGCACCAGAGGCGGAGCGGATGGCCCTGCGCCCTCACCGAGCGGAGGCAGGCCCGCTCGACGAGCCCCAGGCGGGGGCCGATCCACAACGTGTTGCACGTCTCGACCACGCTAGCGGGGGCCGAGGAAGAAGCGCGCGAAGGCGCCGCCGCGCCGCAAGCGGCTGAACAGGCGGCCCGCGTCGAGATAGCCGGGGTCGGCGCGCTCGGCGAGGAAGCGCCGCCGCCACGCCTCGCTGAGATCGTCGCGCTGGACGCGGAGCTCGACGGCCGCCCAGTCTATCGGCACCGGCTCGGCGACGCCGAGATGCCGCGCGACCGCGTCGACGCTCGCCTGCGGCTGCGCCGCCACCTCCTCGTAGACCAGCCGGAGCGGCGCGAGGCCGTTGCGGGCGAACCAGCATTCCCACCGCGCCTGCCCGTAGGCGAGACGGGCGAGGCAATCGGCGATGAGCGCCGCATCGTAACGGGGCTCGCCGGCGACGGGCTCCGACGCCTTGTACTGGCCGGTCTGCAGCGCCCGGGCGAAGGAGAGGGCCTGGCCCAGCAAGTCCCGCCTCGAGACGTGGACCAGCCGGAGGTCCGGCAACCGCTCCGCCCAGCGCGCCGCCGCCACGGCGTCGAAATGGGCGCTGAACACCTTGAGGCCGTACACGCCGTTGGGAGTCGCCGCGGCCGCGGCGAGCGCGGCGAGGCGGCGCTCGGGATCCCGCAGCAAGTCCCGCGTCCGCTTGGGATCGTGAAAGAATTCCCACGGCCGCCCGAGCCGGCCGGTCGAAGCGAGGAGGCGCGACAGGAACACCGTCCCGGCGCGCGCCTCGCTGCAAATGGCATAGCCCAGCCTCGGCTCCAACATGTCGCTTCCCTGTCCTCCCCCATGGCAGGAGACCAGCCGCGCGCGTGCGTCAAGCGGGGTGCCGGCCCAGCCCCGCGGCGAGCCTGGCTTCCGGCGTCAGGCGGCGTGGAGGTAGGCGGGGTGGAAATCGGCGATGCTGCACATCGTCTCCCAATCGAGGATTCGAAGGTGCCGCCGGTCGCGGGCGATCGCGCCGGCCTCCTGCAAGGCCCGCAACATGCGGTTCACGTGGACGCTGGTGAGGCCGGTGGCGTCCGCGATCTGCTCCTGCGTCATCGGCAGCTCGAAGGATTCCGCCGAGCCGAGGCCCGCCGTCTCGCAGCGGGCGGCGAACTCGCACAGCATGTGGGCGATGCGCGAGCGGGCGTCGCGGCGGCCGACGTTGAGCACCCATTCCCTGAAGATCGACGCCTCGATCAGCGTATCGCGCCAGAGCGCGTCGGCGATGGCCGGGCTCTCCCGCGCCACGCGCCGCAACTCCACCTTAGGAATCCAGGCCACCTCGGCCTCGGTTATCGTCTGCACGTTGTGATCCGCCACCTCGAGCAGCAGGTGCTGCAGGTCCAGCATGTCCCCGGCGAGGTGGAAGGAGACGATCTGCCGCCCGCCATTGGCGGCGAGCTTGTGGCGGCAGGCGAAGCCGGAGACGAGCAGGCAGCAATCCGGCGCGGCCTTTCCTTCCCGCACGATATGATGGGCGGCCGGAACGGGGCGCAGCGAAAAGGGCAGCGATCTTATGAGGCTGCGGTCGCGGTCCGTGAGAGAGGCCAGTCGTTCGAGCTTGGAGGCGAGCGGAAGGAGTGCCTCGAACTGCGTCGCTTCCATCTGCTCCTCGAATACCCCGATCCCGAACCGAGCGCGACTTAACAAAGGATTGGTATGGCAGCCTTAATCTGAATCAACTCCCCCGGAGGCGGGCGCCCCGTTGGGAGAGAGAGGCCGCCGCCGCATCCGTCGCCGAAATGCCACACCGGGAGAATGTTTCCCTTCGGGAGGAACTTTAACCTCGGTTAAGTCCTCCACGTCCTGGCGGGCCGGTATGCGGCCCCGCCGGGTGCGTTTGCCCGCGAGCCCGTCCACCGCGGCTCGCGGGCGCTTCCTCCTCGGAAAGACGCCATGACCAGCCCAACGACATTGTCCGCCCGGCCCCGACGCGGTGCGAGGACTTGACCGAAGGGGACGCCGACACCCTGCGCCTGCTCGCCGAGCAGTGCCGCCGGCTGTCGCGCCAGGCTAGCACCCGGGCGGCGGCCGACTGCTTCCTCGACATGGCGCGCAGCTACGACCGCCAGGCCGACGAGGCCGCGGCCGTGGAGGTTTCGCCGGTGCCCGAACAACCTCGGCACTGAGCGATCCCCCGACGGCGCCGGAACTTAATTTGGATTACCGCGCTCAATCGCCATGCCGCGTTATTTCCTGCACCTGAAGGACGGCAACCGGGTCGACGACGAGGACGGGATGGTCCTCGACGGGCCCGAGCAGGTCCGCGAAGAGGCGGTGCGCTCCGCCCGGGACATGATGTGCGACCAGGTGAGGCAAGGGCGGTTGTCGCTCAAGGACCGGATCGAGGTGGAGGACGAAGCGGGCAACCCGGTCCTCACCCTCGCCTTCCGAGACGCCGTCCAGCTGGAGGAATGATCGACGCTCCGAGTCCGCGGCGCGACGTGCCGAGGAACGCCGCCCGGGAGGCGCCCGTTTCCACCGCGCAACGAAGGAGGCACCCAACATGTCCGATGACAAGACCAAGACCGGCGGCCAGGACCGGAGCCGCGTCGCCGGGGGCGAGGATTACGAGGTGGAATATTTCGCCCGCAAGCACGGCCTCACCGCCGAGCAGGCGAGGGAGCTGATCGCGCGCGTCGGCAACGACCGTGAGGCGCTCGACTCCGCCGCCGAGGAGATGAAGACCGGCTGACGCAAAGGCTGGACACGGATAGCGGGGCAGGGAAAGATCGGCGACCCTGCCCCGCCGGAGATCCCGATGAACGTCCGCCTGCCCGCTATCGCCGTCACCCTCCTCCTTTCGGCCGCCGCGCCGGCGCTCGCGCAGAGCCCCGACGAGGCCGCTTTCCGGGCGACCTACAAGGAGCTGATCGAGACCAACACTACCTTGTCGGCCGGCAGCTGCACGCTCGCCGCGGAGCGGATGGCGGCGCGGCTCAAGGCCGCCGGCTTCCCCGACGGCGACCTCCACCTGATCGTCGAGCCCGCTCACCCCAAGGAGGGCAGCCTGGTCGCCGTTCTGCCGGGCAGCGACCCCAGAGCCAAGGCGCTGCTGCTCCTGGCGCATATCGACGTGGTGGAGGCCAATCGCGCCGACTGGGAGCGGGATCCGTTCACCCTGGTGGAGGAGAACGGCTATTTCTATGCCCGCGGCTCGTCGGACGACAAGGCGCAGGCGGCGGTCTGGGTCGACACGCTCGTCCGGTTCAGGCGCGAGGGCTACAAGCCGAGGCGGACGATCAAGATGGCGCTGACCTGCGGCGAGGAGACCGCCGGCGCCTTCAACGGCGCCCAGTATCTCGCCACGCACGAGCGCCAGCTGATCGACGCCGAGTTCGCGCTCAACGAAGGGGCCGGCGGGCTGCTCGACGAGAATGGCAAGCCGGTCGTGCTCAACATTCAGGCCGGCGAGAAATTCCCCCAGAACTACCGGCTGGAGGTCACCAATCCCGGCGGCCATAGTTCGCGGCCGGTCAAGGAGAACGCGATCTACCGGTTGTCGGACGCCCTGGTGAAGCTGCGCGGCTACGATTTCCCGGTCCAGTCCAACGAGGCGACGCGCGGCTATTTCGGCGCGATGGCGAAGCTGCTCCACGATCCCGCGGCGCCCGCCATGGCCGCCTTCGCCGCCAACCCCTCCGACTCCGCCGCGGCCGCGGCGATCGCGGCCGGCGATCCCGGCTGGAACGCGATCCTCAGGACCACCTGCGTCGCCACCATGCTCGAGGGCGGCCACGCCACGAACGCGCTGCCGCAGCGGGCGCGGGCGAACGTCAACTGCCGGATATTCCCGGGCACCTCGGTGGAGGAGGTGCGCGTCGCCCTGGAGCGGATCGTCGCCGACCCGCAGGTCAAGATCACGACGCTCGAGACGCGCAGCGACATCGCCCCGCCGCCGCCGCTGACGGAGCGGGTGACCGGCCCGGCCCGGAAGGTCGCCGCCGAGGTCTTCCCGGGCGTGCCGTTCGTCCCGCTGATGGCGGCGGGAGGCACGGACGGCGCCTTCCTGACGCCGGCGGGCATCCCGACCTATGGCCTGTCGGGCTTCTTCGCCGACCGCGAAGGGAGCCACGCCCACGGCCTCAACGAGCGGATGCGGGTCAAGTCGCTGATGGACGGGCGCAACTTCCTCTACCGGCTGGTCAAGGCCTATACCGCCAAGTGACGCCGGGCGGCGGGAGCGCACCTCCCGCCGCTCGCCGGGCACGGCTCGGCGCGACGCGGAACTCGCGCCGAGTTCCAATCATTCTTCCCCTGTCATGAAACAGGAACCCACCCCCCTTCGCCGCGCCGCGTGCCTGCTTCTCGCCGCCGCCGCGCTCCCACTCGCCCCTTTGGCCGCGCAGGAGACGCAGCCGCCCGCCGATCCTCCGGCCACGGCGGAGCCCGCCCCGCAGCCGCAAGCGGAGGCGCCGGCCCCCGTCCCGACCAGCCCGGTCGTGGTCGAGACGACGAGCCCGCCGCCGGCCGCCGAGGCCGCGCCGGAACCCGCGGCCGCGGCGCCGGTCGCGCGCCGCGCCGCGCCGGTGCGCAGCGTCCGCCGCGCTCCGGCCCCCGCGCCGATCGTCGCCGAACCGGTTCCCGCCCCGGTCGTCGTGCAGACGGCGCCGGTCGCCGCGCTGCCCGCGCCGACGACGGTGGTGACGACCCCGGCCGTGCCGGTCGCCACCGGCCCGGTCGAGACCATTCCCGCCGCGCCGACGACCGGGACCGACGTGGTCACGGTCGACGATTCCCAGCCGCGCAGCGCCATGCCGATCTGGCCCTGGGTGCTTCTTCTCGGCCTGCTGGCGCTCGGCGGCGCGCTGCTTCTCGCCGGCCGCCGCCGCCGCGCCACGCTGGTCCAGGACGAGGTGTACGAGCCCGAGCCGGTCGTCGCCGCCCCCGCCCCCATCGTCACCCCCACGCCCGCGGTGGCGGAACGGCCGCGGCTCGAGCTCGGCATGAAGCCCCGCCGCGCCGGCGTCGCCGGTGAGGACGCCCGGGTCGAGTTCGAGCTGACCGTCGACAATCGAGGCCCGGTCGCCGCCGAGGACGTGCGGATCTCGACCTGGATGCTCGCGTCGGGATCGAGCGAGATGGAGCGGTCGCTGATCGAGCCGCGCGACGCCGCCGACACGCCGCCGGTTCGGATCGCCGCCGGCGAGGCCCGGACGCTTGAGGCGGCGGTTGCGCTGCCGCGCGCCCAGGTCGAGGGCGACGCGATCCTGCCGGTGGTCGTCGCCGACGCCCATTATCGCGGGCCCGACGGCCGCGAGGAGCATACCCGCGTCTCCTACGCGGTCGGCGTGCCGGACGGCGAGGAGCTGATGCACTTCGACGTCGAGAACCCCTCGGGGCTGCACGAAGGCGTGGTCGCGCAGGCGCTCGGCGAGCCCGAGCGGGCCTGATCCCGCGACCCGCGCCCGGTGACCCGGGCACGAAAAAGGGGCGGCTCCTCGCGGAGCCGCCCCTTCTCGTTCGGCGGGACGGCCAGCGCGTGGCCGCCCCTGCCGATTACTTGACCTCGACGGTCGCGCCGGCGTCGGCGAGGCGCTTGCGCAGATCCTCCGCCTCCGCCTTGGAGACGCCTTCCTTGACGGCCTTGGGAGCGCCCTCGACCAGCGCCTTGGCCTCACCGAGGCCGAGGTTGGTGATCGCGCGCACTTCCTTGATCACGTTGATCTTCTTGCCGCCGTCGTTGACGAGGATGACGTCGAACTCGGTCTTCTCTTCCTCGGCCGGAGCGGCCGCGCCGCCGCCGCCCGCGGGGGCCGCGGCAACCGCCGCCGCCGCCGACACGCCCCAGCGCTCTTCGAGCGCCTTGGCGAGGTCCGCCGCTTCGAGAACCGTCAGCTCGCTGAGCTGATCGACGAGGGAATTGATGTCTGCCATTTTAAGTCTCCGTTCGGTTCGGTTCCGTCACCCGGGCTTGATCCGGAGCCCGCCTTCCTCGCTCTGCTCCGGAGGAAGGCGGATTGCCGGACCAGGTCCGGCATGACGGGTGGTTCAACAATTCAGATCACGCGTCCTCTTTGGCCGCATAGGCCCCGATGACGCGGGCCAGCATCGCGCCCGGCTCGTTGATGGTCCGCGCGATCTTCGACGCCGGGGCCTGGATCAGGCCGATGATCGTCGCGCGCAGCTCATCGAGAGACGGAAGCTCGGCAAGCGCCCTCACGCCGGCCACGTCGAGGACGGTCTCCCCCATCGCGCCGCCGACGATCTCGAACTTGTCGGTCGTCTTGGCGAAATCGACGGCCACCTTCGCCGCGGCGACCGGATCGGCCGACGTGGCGAGTGCGGTAGGGCCGGTCAGCATATCGCCGATGCCGGCATAGGGCGTGCCCTCGAGCGCAATCAGGGTGAGCGTGTTCTTGGTGACCTTGTAGGTGGCGCCAGCGTCGCGCATGCGGATACGGAGGGCGGTGGACTGGGCCACCGTCATCCCGAGATTGCGGGTGACGACCACCGTCCCCGTCTCGTTGAACGTCTGCTTCAGCTGGGCGACCTGCTCGGACTTTTGAGCTCGATCCATGCTTACACTTCCTTCAAGCTCTCCCGGCGGCGAGCGCCGGAAGCACCAGTTCGCCATGCGGAAAGCCCGCATGTCGTGAGAGTCCGAAGGGGAGCGGTCGACGGCCCGAACCTCGGGCAGACCCGGCGGACGGCAGGCCGCGGCCGGAAAAACTTTTCCCCGTCTAGGCTGGAGATTAAGGAGGCGAACCCCCGCCAGCTGTCTCGGACGGCAGCCCGCGAGGCGAACCCCGCGAGCGAAGCGGCGCCTATACACGATGAGGCGGCGGAATCAACCGGAAGCTTCGGCGCCGCGAGGGCCCGCGCTTGACACGCGCCCCCGCGAGGAGGAGCTTGGCGGCCGGACGGAGCTGCGGGGGGAGCGGCGCTGTGACGGATCGCATGGGACGTTGGGCGGGATGGACGGCGGCGGCGCTGGCGCTGGCGGCGGCGCCGGCCTTCGCGCAGGGCGCGGCGGGGCCCGTGCGCAACGAGGCGACGGCGATCGGCCCCGGAGGCGCGACGCAAAGCCCGCAGCCGACCGAGAAGCCCCGGCGGCGGTCGCTCGGCAAGCGGCTCCTCGGGGAGCTTCTGAAGGCCGCCCAGACCCGCGACGTCCGCACCGAGGGCGCCGCCGCCGAGGGCGCGGCCGCCACCCCCGTCAAACCCGTCGAAGAACCGCCCCGCGTCGTCGGCGCCGGCACCGGCGCCGCCGCGGCGGCGGCGCACGACGTTGCGGCGGGACCGGCTCGCCCCCCGTCTGCGCCGCACGGCGGCGCCCAGCCCGCGCCGCCTCTCCCCAAAGCCCCGGCGGCGCCCGCATCTGAGGCCCCGCGCGCCCAGCCGGCGCAGCCCGCCGCCATCGCCCCGCCGGCCCGCCTCGCTCCCGCCCCGGCGCCGCCTGTCTCGACGGCGAGACCGCGCGTTCCGCGGGATCGGCCGCCGCCGCCCGCGCCCGCTCCATCCTCGGCCGGCGTCGGAAACGCCGCATGGATCGGCGGCGGCGCCCTCGCCGCCCTGCTCCTGCTCGCCGCCGCCGCGCTCTCGGCCCGGGGCCGGGGCCGCCGGCGGCGCCTCGCCGTCACGCGCGCGGCGCTGAAGCTGACGCCTTCGCTCGGCCGCGGCCGCGGCCGAGCGACCACCGGGCCGCTGACGCTCGCAGCGCCCAGGGTCGCGATCCGCGCCCGCCTGGCGCGGCCCGGAGCGGCGAATGCCTGAGGCCCCCACCCTCGCCGACCTCCTTCCCGAGCGGCTCGACCGGATGGGGGACGAGGCGAAGCGCAAGCTGTGCGAGAATGAAGAGATAGGCTGCATGAAGCTGGCCTGGGACTTCATCGCCTCGGAGCTGAGGGGCGCGATCGCCGCGGCGCTCGACTGCCCGCTGATGGAGGTGCTTGCCGAAACGTGGGCGCAGGCGCAGCTTCTCGCCGAGCATGCCCACCCGGAGCGCCACCCGCCCGGCGAGCGGTCGGTGGTGGAGATCGGCGCCCACGACGTCTCGCACGAGCTCGCCCCGGTGGTGACGGTGACGGTCGGCCAATGCCCGCCGGTGGAGCTCGAGTTCACACTGACGGTGACGGCGCATTTCGGCGGGGTGAAGCTCGCGGTGCAGGACGGCCATATCCTCGGCGGCCGGCTCGGCGAGGCGTGGGCGAGCGGACAGCTCGCCTTCGAGGGAGTGCCGCTCCACGGCGAGGCGGAGAGCGGCAAGACCGCGCTTCCGGGCGAGTTCCGCTTCGCCCCGCCCGGCGTGGCGATCCCGCGGCTCCAGGGCTAGACCATGATCGCTTCAGGCTGAATCAGCCTGAAGCGTGAACCATGGTCCAGGCGGCATCCAGTCTCGGGCTCCCTCTCCCCGAGGGGAGAGGGGTGGGGTGTGGGGGTAAAGCCTCCCGCGATATCCCTCCGAGGTCGAGCCCCCTCTCCCTACCCTCTCCCCCCCGGGGGAGAGGGGATTTCCGCGGTTCGGTCAAGGTCGGTACCGCCTAGCGCGCGCCGGCTTGCCTGACCTTCTTGTAGGGCACGAAGTCGCCGAGGAAGACGATGCCCGACTGCGTGCGCGAGCCGGCGTCGTAGAGCTGCACGACGTCGACCCGGCAGAGGCGGCCGCCGAACGGCTTGGTGACCATGACGTCCCAGGCATCGAGCGAGCGGGCGCCGCCGCGGGGGCGGTTGACGTAGAGGGTGGAGCCGGACTCGTAGAGGATCGCGGTGTGACCGAGGATGCGCGTGGAACGGACCCGCTGAAGGTCGATGCAGTCGACCGGCTCGCCCGCGACTCGGCCCTCGATGGCTCGGGCGAGCGCCGCCTCGCCCTGGGCGTCGGGCCGGTCGGCGGCGGCGGCCGGAGCGGCAAGGACGGTGACGACGGCGGCGGCGGCGGAAAGCAGCTTTTTCATTTCCGGGCTCCTGGCCAGTGGGGCGGGTCCGGGCTGGGCCCGGGCGGCTGAACGAAGGCTGAGCGCCGGCTCGCCGGGCTGGCGGCGGGCCCGGAAAGTTCGAAAGGTCCCGAAAGTCCGGCCTCGCGCCATAGAAGAAAAAAAATTCCGGCCGGACTTTGCGCCGCCCCGGCCGGGCGCCGCCGGGCCGCGGGAGCGGGCATTTTCCGAGTCGAGGCAAGTGGGTCGCATCGACCGGAACATATCAAAAACATGGACAATAGGAAAGCCGGCCGCGCGATGCTAACCGGGCCGCATGTCAGACGAATCCGAGCGGGGATCGGGCCCGAGGCTTCTCACGTTGCTGATAGGAACGGCCGCGCTGGGCGCGTGGTTCGTCCTCTTGTGGCTGATGTTCGGCGACGTGCTGTGACGGGCGAGAACGATCGGCGATCGGCCCTTCGACAGGGTCAGGGCGAACGGTGCTGGCGATTCAAATCCAATCCCTCACCGCTCTAGCGTGCGGGAAGGTCGGCGTCGCGGGCCGCATAGGCGACCGCCGCCTCGACCTGCTCCGGGGTCGGCTGCGCCTCGGCAACCGTCCTGGCGGCGGGGCGGGGCTCGCCCAGCATCAGGGCGAAGAAGGCGGAAACGCTCATGATCACCAGCTTGCGATACATTCGTCGTTTCCGCCTTCTTGCCCACCCCCACCCGTGGGAGCCCGAAACCGGATGTAGGTCGGCGCGGGCCGTCCGGCGAGCGTCTTTCCCGGGCAATGTCCGCAACGCTCCGCACGCTTCCGCCCTATCCCGCCCGGCTGCGCCGGGACGTGCGGGAAAGGGAAAGGGGGCCGTGCGTTCAGCGGCGATGCGGACGGTGATCGGCACGGCGGGATGGAGCGTGGCGCGAGAGGCCGCGGCGGCCTTCCCGCAGGAGGGCTCGTCGCTGGAGCGCTACGCGGCCCGTTTCCCCGGCACGGAGATCAACTCCTCCTTCCACCGCCCGCACCGGCCCGCCACCTGGCGGCGCTGGGCGGAGAGCGTGCCCGAGGACTTCCGCTTCTCCGTCAAGCTTCCCAAGACGATCTCGCACGGCAAGCGGCTCGCCGGCTGCGGCGAGGAGCTGGCGCGGTTCCTGGAGGAAGCGGGGGAGCTTGGCGACAAGCTCGCCATCCTCCTCCTCCAGCTGCCGCCGAGCTTCGCCTTCGACTCCGCGCCGGTGGAGGATTTCCTCTCCGGCCTCGGCGGCCGCACCGCCGCCCGCCTCGCCTGCGAGCCCAGGCATGCGAGCTGGTTCGAGCCGGAGGCCGACGCGCTGCTTGAGCGCCTCGGCGTCGCGCGCGTGGCCGCCGACCCGGCGGTGGTGCCCGCCGCCGCCCTCCCGGGCGGGTGGCGCGGCCTCGCTTACTGGCGCCTCCACGGCTCGCCGGTGAAATACCGTTCCTCCTACGCGCCGGCGCTGGACCTCTACGCGGCGGCGGTCGCGCGGGAGCAAGAGGCGGGCGCCGAGACCTGGTGCATCTTCGACAACACCGCCTCCTCGGCCGCCACAGGCGATGCGCTGGCCCTGGCCGAGCGGCTCGGCTTGCACTCGCCGGGCGGCGGCTCCACAGGCGGCGCATGAGCCCGCGCATCCTCGTCGACGCCGACGCCTGCCCGGTCAAGGAAGAGATCTACAAGGTCGCCTGGCGCCACGGCGTGCCGGTCGCGGTGGTGAGCAACATGCGGCTTCGAGTCCCCGACCACCCGCTGGTCGAGCGGGTGACGGTGTCGGACGCCTTCGACGCCGCCGACGACTGGATCGCCGGGGCGGCCGGCCCGGCCACCGTGGTGATCACCGCCGACATCCTCCTCGCCGACCGCGCGCTGAAGGCGGGAGCGACCGTGCTGGGGCCGACCGGCAAGCCCTTCACGACCAGCTCGATCGGCGCCGCGATCGCGACGCGGGCGATCATGGCGGACCTCAGGGCCGGCGCGGCGGGCGACGCCGTGGGCGGCCCGGCCCCTTTCTCCAAGGCCGACCGGTCGCGGTTCCTCCAGGCGCTGGATGAGGCTTTGGTGAGGTTGAAGCGGGGGTGCGCCCGCGCATCAAAGTCGTAGATCGTCCAAGACTGCGCTCCAGTCACGCGAGGCGTGGACGATGTGAAGAACCTCTACGCGCCCGTCACGCTCCCGATGGAGGATTAGGTAATCACGATAGAGGCGGCGGCGCACCCCGACCGCTTCGAAACCTTCAAAGGAATAAAGGCGTGGATTCCGAGCGAGGTCCAGGGCGCGGCGACGCAAGGCCGACGTGAACCGCCGTGCAACGGGAATGCTGTCCCTGCCGATGCGGCCGGCGATTTCCGCGAGGTCGGCAAGCGCCCTCTCGCTGAGGAAGCCTTTCACGCTCTCTTGGCCGCCGACTCCATCTGGTCCAGCATCGCGTCGATCTGGTCGAACGCTTCGTCAATGTCGATCAAGCGGCCGGCATCGGCGTCTTCGATGCCGCGCTGAACGCCTGCCCGAATCGCCGCCATCCGCTCCTCGCGCTCCCGGAGCGCCCGCACCCCAGCGCGGGAAGGATAAATGAACTCCAGCGGCTGCTTGGAAGGCTTGAGACGACAGGGAGCAACAGGGGCAAAGGGAGCGCGTAGCCCTTGACCCACCGGCCCCGCGCCCCTATCTAGCCGCCACACCTCATTCGCATCGGAACAGGACGCGCCGTCGCGCAGCGCGTTCAACGCATTGATCGGACGGGGTTTTCAGGACGCTGAAGCTGCGGTTTCCAAGGTGGAGACTCGCGGCTTTTTGCGTCTCTCGCGCCTGCGACCTTTTTCGCGGTGATCCCGGCCTTCGCCGGGGTGACGGCAAACTCCCCGGGGCCCCGCCCCGCAGACGAGGCGACACGACAGACATGGCGACCACCGCTCCCCAGGCTCCGGACACCCGCTCCACGGCCTCCAAGCGTATCCGCAAGATCTTCGGCAACATCCACGAAGTCTCCGAGATGCCGAACCTCATCGAGGTCCAGCGCGAGAGCTACGAGCAGTTCCTGCGCTCGCGGCCGCAGGACGGCTACGTGTCCGGCCTGGAGAAGACGCTGCGCAGCGTCTTCCCGATCCGCGACTTCGCCGGCACCGCCGAGCTCGACTTCGTCCATTACGAGCTCGAGGAGCCGAAGTACGACGTCGACGAGTGCCGCCAGCGCGGCATGACCTATGCGGCGCCGATGCGGGTGACGCTGCGGCTCATCGTGTTCGAGGTCGATCCCGATACGGAGACGCGGTCCGTGCTCGATATCAAGGAGCAGGACGTCTACATGGGCGACATGCCACTGATGACGAAGAACGGCACGTTCATCGTCAACGGCACCGAGCGCGTCATCGTCAGCCAGATGCACCGCTCCCCGGGCGTGCTGTTCGACCACGACCGCGGCAAGACCCACGCCTCGGGCAAGTATCTCTTCGCAGCGCGGGTCATCCCCTATCGCGGCTCGTGGCTCGACTTCGAGTTCGACGCCAAGGACATCGTCAACGTCCGCATCGACCGGAAGCGCAAGCTGCCTGTGACGGCGCTGCTCCACGCGCTCGACATGTCGAGCGAGGAGATCCTCAACACCTTCTACGAGCGCGTCGTCTACGTGCGCGGCAAGAACGGCTGGCGCATCCCCTATCTCCCCGAGCAGTGGCGCGGCCAGAAGCCGAGCTTCGACATCGCCAATGCCGACAGCGGCGAGGTGGTGTTCCCGGCGGGAACCAAGATCACCCCGCGCGCCGCCAACAAGGCGGCGAAGGACGGCCTCAAGGAGCTGCTCATCCCGACCGAGGAGATTTACGGCCGCTACTCGGCCTACGATCTCGTCAACGACAAGACCGGCGAAATCTACATCGAGGCGGGCGACGAGGTGTCGCCCGAGAATCTCGAGAAGCTCGACAAGGCGGGCATCGACCGGATCGAGCTGCTCGACATCGACCATGTCACGACCGGCGCCTGGATGCGCAACACGCTGAAGGCGGACAAGTCGGAGGACCGCGACAGCGCCCTCGCCGACATCTACCGAGTCATGCGCCCCGGCGAGCCGCCGACGCGCGAGACCGCGGACGCCCTGTTCGCGGGCCTGTTCTTCGACCCGGAGCGCTACGACCTCTCGGCCGTCGGCCGCGTGAAGCTCAACATGCGCCTCGACCTCGACGTCGAGGACACGGTGACGACGCTCCGCAAGGAGGACATCGTCGCGGTGGTGAAGACGCTCGTCGACCTGAAGGACGGCAAGGGCGAGATCGACGACATCGACAATCTCGGCAACCGCCGGGTCCGCTCGGTGGGCGAATTGCTCGAGAACCAGTATCGCGTCGGCCTGCTCCGCATGGAGCGGGCGGTGAAGGAGCGCATGTCCTCGGTCGACGTGTCGACCGTGATGCCGAACGACCTCATCAACGCCAAGCCGGCGGTCGCCGCGGTGCGCGAGTTCTTCGGCTCCTCGCAGCTCTCGCAGTTCATGGACCAGACCAACCCGCTCTCGGAGGTGACCCACAAGCGCCGCGTCTCGGCGCTCGGGCCGGGCGGCCTGACCCGCGAGCGCGCCGGCTTCGAGGTGCGCGACGTCCACCCGACCCATTACGGCCGCATCTGCCCGATCGAGACTCCGGAAGGGCCGAACATCGGCCTGATCAACTCGCTCGCCAGCTTCAGCCGGGTCAACAAATACGGCTTCATCGAGACTCCGTACCGCCGCGTCGTCGACGGCAAGGTGACCGACGAGGTCGTCTATCTGTCGGCGATGGAGGAGGCCAAGCACACCATCGCGCAGGCCAATGCCGAGCTGAACGACGACCGCTCGTTCGGCGAGGACATCGTCTCCAGCCGCCGGGCCGGCGACTTCCTGATGGCCCCGCGCGACCAGATCACGCTGATGGACGTGTCGCCCAAGCAGCTCGTCTCCGTGGCCGCCTCGCTCATCCCGTTCCTCGAGAATGACGACGCCAACCGCGCGCTGATGGGCTCGAACATGCAGCGCCAGGCCGTCCCGCTCATCCGCGCCGAGGCGCCGCTCGTCGGCACCGGCATGGAGGAGACGGTGGCGCGCGATTCCGGCGCCGCCATCGCCGCCCGCCGCTCCGGCATCGTCGACCAGGTGGACGCGACCCGAATCGTCGTTCGCGCCACCGGGGACGTCGAGGCCGGCAAGTCGGGCGTCGACATCTACACGCTGATGAAGTTCCAGCGCTCCAACCAGAACACCTGCATCAACCAGCGTCCGCTGGTGAAGGTGGGCGACGTGGTCAACGCGGGCGACGTCATCGCCGACGGCCCGTCGACCGAGATGGGCGAGCTCGCGCTGGGCCGGAACGTGCTCGTCGCGTTCATGCCCTGGAACGGCTACAACTTCGAGGATTCCATCCTCATCTCCGAGCGGATCGTGAAGGACGACGTCTTCACCTCGATCCACATCGAGGAGTTCGAGGTGATGGCCCGCGACACCAAGCTGGGGCCGGAGGACATCACCCGCGACATCCCGAACGTCGGCGAGGAGGCGCTTCGCAACCTCGACGAGGCGGGCATCGTCTATATCGGCGCCGAGGTCGAGCCGGGCGACATCCTGGTCGGCAAGATCACGCCGAAGGGCGAAAGCCCGATGACTCCGGAGGAGAAGCTGCTCCGCGCCATCTTCGGCGAGAAGGCGTCGGACGTCCGCGACACCTCGCTCCGCCTGCCGCCGGGCGTCTCCGGCACGGTGGTCGAGGTCAGGGTGTTCAACCGCCACGGCATCGACATCGACGATCGTACCCGCGCCATCCAGGCCGAGGAGAAGGACCGCCTGAGGAAGGACGCCGAGGACGAGCGCGCCATCCTCAAGCGCTCCACCTTCGCCCGCATGCGCGAGATGCTCGTCGGCCAGACCGCCACGGCGGCGCCGAAGGGCTTCAAGAAGGGCGGCACGATCGACGAGGCCGGCCTCGGCGAGGTCGAGACCCACGACTGGTGGAAGTTCGCCGTCAAGGACGACCGCGTGCAGGGCGACCTCGAGGCGGTGAAGGTCCAGTATGACGACGCCGAGGCGGCGATCCGCCGCCGGCTGGAGGACCGCATCGAGAAGCTCGAGCGCGGCGACGAGCTGCCGCCGGGCGTGCTCAAGATGGTCAAGGTGTTCGTCGCGGTGAAGCGCAAGCTGCAGCCGGGCGACAAGATGGCCGGCCGCCACGGCAACAAGGGCGTCATCAGCCGCATCCTGCCCAACGAGGACATGCCGTTCCTCGAGGACGGGACTCCGGTCGACATCGTCCTCAATCCGCTCGGCGTGCCGTCGCGGATGAACGTCGGCCAGATCTTCGAGACCCATCTCGGCTGGGCCGCCCGCGGCCTCGGCAAGCAGATCTCGGAGATGCTGGAAGGCATCCAGCACCGGGGCGAGGGCCTGGCCGGCAAGGACGTCAAGGAGGTCCGCACCAAGCTCAAGGACATCTACGGCGACAATTACCACGCCGACATCGACGCCCGCGAGGACGACGACGTGATGGAGCTCGCCTCCAACCTCGTCGGCGGCCTGCCGATGGGCACGCCGGTGTTCGACGGGGCGCGCGAGGCGGACGTCTCGGCGATGCTGGAGAAGGCCGGCCTGGATCCGTCCGGGCAGGTGACCTTGTTCGACGGCCGCACCGGCGAGGCGTTCGACCGCAAGGTGACGGTGGGCTACATCTACATGCTGAAGCTCCACCACCTCGTCGACGACAAGATCCACGCGCGCTCGATCGGGCCCTACAGCCTCGTCACCCAGCAGCCGCTGGGCGGAAAGGCGCAGTTCGGCGGCCAGCGTTTCGGCGAGATGGAGGTCTGGGCGCTCCAGGCCTACGGCGCCGCCTACACGCTGCAGGAGATGCTGACGGTGAAGTCGGACGACGTGATCGGCCGGACCAAGGTCTACGAGGCGATCGTCAAGGGCGACGACACGTTCGAGGCGGGCATCCCGGAGAGCTTCAACGTGCTCGTCAAGGAGATGCGCTCGCTCGGCCTCAACGTCGAGCTGAACAGCATCGTCGACGAGGACGGGCTGGCCGAGGCCGCGGAGTAAGGAACCTCCCTCTCCCCTTCAGGGGAGAGGGCCGGGGAGAGGGGAAGTCGGGCGAAATCCACCGACTCCCCCTCTCCTTCGCCGCCTGACGGCGGCTCTTCCTCTCCCCTGAAGGGGAGAGGGTTTGAGGAAAGAAGACATGAACGAACTGACCACCTTCGCCAATCCGGTCGCCAAGCCGGAGACGTTCGACCAGATCAAGATCGGCATCGCTTCGCCGGAGCGGATCCGCAGCTGGTCGTTCGGCGAGATCAAGAAGCCCGAGACGATCAACTACCGCACGTTCAAGCCCGAGCGCGACGGCCTGTTCTGCGCGCGCATCTTCGGTCCGATCAAGGACTATGAGTGCCTGTGCGGCAAGTACAAGCGCATGAAGTACAAGGGCATCGTCTGCGAGAAGTGCGGAGTCGAGGTGACCGTTTCCAAGGTCCGCCGCGAGCGCATGGGCCATATCGAGCTGGCCGCGCCGGTCGCCCACATCTGGTTCCTGAAGTCGCTGCCCTCGCGCATCGGCCTCCTCCTCGACATGCAGCTCAAGCAGCTCGAGCGGATCCTCTATTTCGAGAGCTACGTCGTCATCGAGCCGGGCCTCACCGCGCTCGAGAAGTACCAGCTGCTGACCGAGGACGAGCTCCTCGAGGCGCAGGACGAATATGGCGAGGACGCCTTCTCCGCCGGAATCGGCGCCGAGGCGGTGAAGCAGATGCTGATCGACCTCGACCTCGAGGGCGAGCGCGAAGTGCTTCTGAAGGACCTCGCCGAGACCAAGTCGGAGCTGAAGCCCAAGAAGATCATCAAGCGGCTGAAGGTGGTCGAAAGCTTCCTCGAATCGGGCAACCGTCCGGAGTGGATGATCCTCGACGTCGTCCCGGTCATCCCGCCGGAGCTTCGCCCGCTCGTGCCGCTCGACGGCGGCCGCTTCGCGACCTCGGACCTGAACGACCTCTACCGCCGCGTCATCAACCGCAACAACCGCCTCAAGCGGCTGATGGAGCTGCGCGCGCCGGACATCATCGTGCGCAACGAGAAGCGCATGCTGCAGGAGGCGGTCGACGCCCTCTTCGACAACGGCCGCCGCGGCCGCACCATCACGGGCGCCAACAAGCGTCCGCTGAAGAGCCTTTCGGACATGCTGAAGGGCAAGCAGGGCCGGTTCCGCCAGAACCTGCTCGGCAAGCGCGTCGACTATTCGGGCCGCTCGGTGATCGTCACCGGGCCGGAGCTGAAGCTCCACCAGTGCGGCCTGCCCAAGAAGATGGCGCTCGAGCTGTTCAAGCCGTTCATCTACTCGCGCCTCGACGCCAAGGGCCTCTCCATGACGCTCAAGCAGGCGAAGAAGTGGGTCGAGAAGGAGCGCAAGGAAGTCTGGGACATCCTCGACGAGGTGATCCGCGAGCATCCGGTGCTGCTGAACCGCGCGCCGACGCTCCACCGGCTCGGCATCCAGGCGTTCGAGCCGGTGCTGATCGAGGGCAAGGCGATCCAGCTCCATCCGCTGGTCTGCGCCGCGTTCAACGCCGACTTCGACGGCGACCAGATGGCCGTGCACGTGCCGCTGAGCCTCGAGGCCCAGCTGGAAGCGCGCGTCCTGATGATGTCGACCAACAACATCCTCTCGCCGGCCAACGGCAAGCCGATCATCGTGCCCTCGCAGGACATGGTGCTGGGCCTCTATTACCTGTCGATGGAGCGTGACGGCGAGCCGGGCGAGGGCGCCCTGCTGTCCGACATGTCGGAGGTCCACCAGGCCCTCAACGCGGGCGCGGTGACGCTTCACACCAAGATCGTCAGCCGAGTCCCGCAGACCGACGAGCAGGGCAAGACCTACATGAAGCGCTTCGAGACGACGCCGGGCCGCATGCTGCTCGGCGAGACGCTCCCGAAGAGCCACAAGGTGCCCTTCGAGACCGTCAACCGCCTCCTCACCAAGAAGGAGATCGGCGACGTCATCGACACGGTCTACCGCCACACCGGCCAGAAGGAGACGGTGCTGTTCGCCGACGCGATCATGGGGCTCGGCTTCCGCCACGCCTTCCGCGCCGGCATCTCGTTCGGCAAGGACGACATGATCATCCCGCACGAGAAGGTCGGCCTCGTCGACGAGACCCGCGCCCTCGTGAAGGATTACGAGCAGCAATATCAGGACGGCCTGATCACCCAGCAGGAGAAGTACAACAAGGTGATCGACGCCTGGAGCCGCTGCGGCGACCAGGTGGCCAACGCCATGATGGAGAAGATCAAGGCGCAGCCGATCGGCGAGGACGGCCGGATGGCGCAGATCAACTCGATCTACATGATGGCCCATTCCGGCGCCCGCGGCAGCCAGGCGCAGATGAAGCAGCTCGCCGGCATGCGCGGCCTCATGGCCAAGCCGTCGGGCGAGATCATCGAGACGCCGATCATCTCCAACTTCAAGGAGGGGCTCACCGTCCTTGAATATTTCAACTCCACCCACGGCGCCCGCAAGGGCCTCGCGGACACGGCGCTGAAGACGGCGAATTCCGGCTACCTCACCCGCCGCCTCGTCGACGTGTCGCAGGATTGCGTCATCGTCGAGGAGGATTGCGGCACCGAGAACGCGCTCGAGATGCGGGCGATCGTCCAGGGCGGCGCGACCATCGCGTCGCTCGGCGACCGCATCCTCGGCCGAACGCCGGCGGAGGACATCGTCGACGACAAGACCGGCGAGACGCTGGCCCGCGAGGGCGAGCTGATCGAGGAGGCCGCTGCGCTCAGAATCGACGAGATCGGCGTCCAGTCGGTGCGGATCCGCAGCCCGCTGGTCTGCGAGAGCCAGCACGGCGTCTGCGGCCGCTGCTACGGGCGCGACCTCGCCCGCGGCACGCCGGTCAACATCGGCGAGGCGGTGGGCGTCATCGCCGCCCAGTCGATCGGCGAGCCGGGCACCCAGCTGACGATGCGGACCTTCCACATCGGCGGCGCCGCCCAGCTCAACGAGACGTCGAACCTCGAGGCGGCCGTCGACGGCACGATCGAGCTTCGCGACCTGCCGACCATCGTCGACCCGCGCGGGCGGCGCATCGCCATGGCCCGCAACGGCGAGCTGGCGATCGTCGACATGGACGGCCGCGAGCGGGCGACTCACCGTATCCCCTACGGCGCGCACCTGATGGCGGACCACGGCCATATCGTCTCGAAGGGCGACCGGATCGCGGAGTGGGATCCGTTCATGATGCCGGTCATCACCGAGAAGGGCGGCATCGTGAAGTTCCAGGACCTGGTCGAGGGCAAGACGCTCACCGAGCAGACCGACGAAGCGACCGGCATCGTCCAGCGCGTGGTCACCGAGTTCCGCGGCTCCGCCCGCTCGAAGGAGGACCTGCGGCCGCGGGTCACCCTCCTCGACGAGGAGAGCGGCGAGGCTGCCCGCTACATGCTGGCGCCGGGCGCGGTGCTGTCGGTCGAGGACGGCCAGCGGGTCGAGGGCGGCGAAGTGCTCGCCCGCGTCTCCCGCGAGGCGGCCAAGACCCGCGACATCACCGGCGGTCTGCCGCGGGTGGCGGAGCTGTTCGAGGCGCGCAAGCCCAAGGAGAATGCGATCATCGCCAAGGTCTCCGGCCGGGTGTCGTTCGGCAAGGACTACAAGGCCAAGCGCAAGATCGCGATCATCCCCGACGACGGGTCGGAGCCGGTCGAGTATCTGGTGCCCAAGTCCAAGGTCATCGACGTGCAGGAAGGCGACTACGTCAAGCGCGGCGACAACCTGATCGGCGGCAGCCCGGATCCGCACGACATCCTCGAGGTGCTCGGGGTGGTCGCGCTGGCCGAGTATCTCGTCTCCGAGATCCAGGAGGTCTATCGACTGCAGGGCGTGAAGATCAACGACAAGCATATCGAGGTGATCGTCCGGCAGATGCTCCAGAAGGTGGAGATCACCGAGAGCGGCGACTCGACGCTTCTGGTCGGCGAGCAGGTCGACCGCCTGGAGATGGACGAGGCCAATGCCAGGCTGAAGGCGCAGAAGAAGCGGCTGGCCGAGGGCAAGCCGGTCCTGCTCGGCATCACCAAGGCGTCGCTGCAGACCCGCAGCTTCATCTCGGCCGCCTCCTTCCAGGAGACGACCCGGGTGCTGACCGAGGCCTCGGTGCAGGGCAAGATCGACACGCTCGACGGGCTCAAGGAGAACGTCATCGTCGGCCGCCTCATCCCGGCGGGTACCGGCGCGGGCATGAACCGGATGCGCATCGCCGCCTCCAGCCGCGACGCCGCGCTCCGCGCCCAGCATCGCCGGCTGCAGGAGGCCCTGGCGGCGCCGAACAGCGCCGAGGAGGAGCATGCCGCCGAGCTGGCCCAGGGTCCGGAGGCGGCGATCGGCGACGATCCGCTGGCCGCCGTCGCCCCGACCGGCCACGGCACCGATGCCGATGCCGGCGAGTATCTGCAGCAGGACTGAGGTCCGGGCAGGCACGGATGAGAAGGAGAAGCGCCCCGTCGACTCCCGCCGGCGGGGCGTTTCGCTGAGGAGGACAAGATGGAGCTGAAGATCGCGATCACCCTGCTGCTGGTCGCGGTGCTGGTGCTGCCGGCGCTGTTCGTGATCCGCAGGAGACTGGACCGCGCGCGGGGTCGCTAGAGCGTGATCGCTTCAGGATGAGTCGCAGGCCGTCCAGAGGCACGGCCGTCACCCTGAACTCGTTTCAGCGTCCAGTTCTCCGCCCGCTTTGCCTCCGCTCCGCCCGTTCCAATGGGGACAGTAACTATTTGTCCGGTGAAGTCCGGACAAATAGTTACTGTCCCCATTTACGCACGTCAGCGCTCAGATCGGATCGCAGAGGGGTTCGTCGGAACCGCCGTCACCCTGAACTTGGTTCAGGGTCCAGTCCTCCGCCCGCATTGCCGTCTCCGCCTTGGATGCTGAAGCAGGTTCGGCATGACGCAGTGGGGGCGAGGAGGGGAGATCAATAAGCGGACGCGGTCGGATGAACGTCCGACTTCTCGAAGGCCTTGCCGATGCGGCCGTCGGGCCCGGCCCGGCCGCCCCGCGCCCGCCATAGCCCTGCATAGGCCCAGCCATTGCCGGGGTGGCGCTTCAGATCCTCGAGATAGACCGCTTTCGCCTCGGCGGCGCGGCCGGCGTCCAGCAACGCCGCGCCGAGCAGATGCCGGCCCGGGAAGAACGCGTCCTCCGGCTCGTTGTAAGCGAGCTTGTCCTCCCTCGCGACCGCCTCGGTGAGGAGCGCCACCGCGCGCGCCTTGTCGCCGCGCGCCGAGGCGATGCGGGCCTTGGCGCGCAGCGCGCCGATCTCATAGAGCGGCCGCGCCGCATTCTGCCCCTGGGTGGCGTCGGCCGGCGTGGCGGCCACCAGCCGGTCCAATGCCGCGACCGCCGCCTCCGCCGCGGCGACCTGACCGGTCGCCGCCAGCGCCGTCGCGCGCGCCTGCAGCCAGGCGGCGGTGAGCCCGGGGAGGTTCGGGTCCGGCGCCGGCTCCGCCAGCATCTCCTGCCACAGGCCGAAACGGACATAGCCGTCGTAGAGATAGCCGACCGACCAATCGAGGCCGGGCATGGCGAGCAGCATCGCGTCGGGGACCGCCGCCCTCGCCCGGCGCAGCGCGTCGATCGTCTCGGCCCGGCGCCCCTCCATCGCCGCCGAGGCGGCGAGGAACTGGAAGTTGTGGATGAGGTACATCGGATAATAATCGGGCGGCGCCGTCTGGCCGAGATAGGCGAGATCGGCGGCCGCGCCCTTGCGATTGGCCTCGGCCGCCGCCTCGTAGCGGCCGACGCGCTGGAAGATATGGGCGGGCATGTGCTCGAGATGCCCCGCGGCCGGCATCATTCCGGTCAGCATTTCGGCCGATGCCAGCGCCTGCCCCGGGTCGGGCGACGCTTCCACCGCGTGGATCCAATAATGGTTGGCGCCGGGGTGCCGGGGATCCCTGGCCAGCACCTTCCTCAACGCCGCGAGGATGTCCGGCGTGCCGGGGCCCGGGCTGCCGTCCGGCTTCCAGAGCTTCCACGGATTCGTGTTCATCAGCGCTTCGGCGTAGAGCGTCCGGACGTCCATATCGTCGGGGAAGCGATCGGCGACGGCGCGCATCGCCGCCACATAGGCCTTGAGCGGCGCCGCGCTGTTCGACGGGTCGAGCGGCCTGTCGGCGAGGAACCGCGCGGCGAGCGCGTCGATCAGCGCCCGCTCCACCGGGCTCGCGCCGGCGGCGGCCGCCTTCGCCCTCTGCAGCGCCTCCCAGCCGGCCCTCGCCCGCGCCTCGGCCATCATCGGCATGTTGTAATTGGGGCCCAGGGTCAAGGCGACGCCCCACCAGCAGGCGGCGCAGGACGGATCGAGCGCCGCCGCCTTGGCGAAGGAGCGGGTCGCTTCGTCATGGTTGAAGGCCCAGACGAACCGCATTCCCTGGTCGAAATAGAGCTGGGCTTCCCCGGAGCGGGTGGTGACGGGGCGGTGGAACCCGCCCAGGCCATCGAACAGCCGCGCCCCGTCGGCCCACTGGGCGAGCGTCTGCGGCGGTCCGGCGGCATGGCCGTCATGAGGCTGGGCGACGGCCGGCGCGGCCGCCGCGGCGAGGAGGATCGGGAGAAGAAGACGAGCCATGGCGCTGCACCCCCTGCGGCGAAGCCGGGAGGCTACTCCCGACGCCGGGGCCGCTCAACCCTCCGGCCGGGCGGCGCCGGCAGGCGGCGTGGAGGTTGGCCTCCCCCGTGGCAGGCGCTATCGCCTTTTCCGATGGACGTGACCGGCCTCAGGATCGCCCTGTTCAGCGGCAACTACAATTACATCCGCGACGGCGCCAACCAGGCGCTGAACCGGCTGGTCGAATATCTGCTGCGCAAGGGCGCGGCGGTGCGCATCTACTCGCCGACCGTCGAGCATCCGGCCTTCCCGCCCAACGGCGAGGTCGTCCACGTGCCGAGCATCCCCATACCGGGACGCTCCGAATACAAGTTCCCGGTGGGGCTTCCGGGCAGGGTGATCCGCGACCTGCGCGCCTTCCGACCCAACATCTTCCACGTCGCCAGCCCCGATCTGCTCGGCCACCGAGCGGTGACGCTCGCGCGCAACAGCGGCCTTCCCGTCGTCGCCTCGGTCCACACCCGCTTCGAGACCTATTTCCGCTATTACGGCCTCACCTTCCTGGAGCCGGTGATGGAAGCGGTGCTCCGCCGCTTCTACCGCCGCTGCGACGCCATATTCGCCCCGTCCGATTCCATGGCCCAGCTGCTGCGCGTGCAACGGATGAGCTACAATGTCGGCATCTGGACCCGCGGCATCGACCGGGCGATCTTCCATCCCGGCGCGCGCAGCCTCGCGTGGCGACGGAGCCTGGGGCTGGAGGACGACGTGCCGGTGGTCGGCTTCGTCGGCCGGCTGGTGATGGAGAAGGGGCTGGACGTCTTCTCCGACACGATCGACTGCCTCGACCACCGCCAGGTCCGCCACAAGGTCCTCGTGGTCGGCGAGGGGCCGGCGCGCGAATGGTTCGAGCGGCGGCTGCCTCAGGCCGTCTTCGCGGGGTTCCAGGCCGGGCCGGACCTCGGCCGCGCCGTGGCGTCCATGGACATGCTGTTCAACCCGTCGGTGACCGAGACGTTCGGCAACGTCACCCTCGAAGCGATGGCGGCTGGCCTGCCGGTGGTGGCGGCCATCGCCACCGGGAGCGAGAGCCTCGTCGCGGACCGGGTGACCGGGCGGCTGGTCCGCCCCGGCGCGATCGAGGCCTTCGCCGAGGCGCTGCGCTTCTATTGCGAGGATCCGGCGGCGCGGCGCGAGGCGGGTCGGGCGGGCTGCGAAGCGAGCGCGCGCTACGGCTGGGACGAGGTGAACCAGGCGCTGGTCGACGCCTATTGCCGCGTCATCCGCCAGCGCGAGCGCGGCGGGCCGCTGCCGCCGCAGAGCCCGGTGCCCTAGCCGGTCCGGGGATCGGGTTGAATCGCCTCCACCGTTCGCCCCGGGCTTGTCGAAGCCTGTTCCGAGCGACGCCGCAGTCGGAGTCGAAGGAAGCTTTTCTTCTTGCCTTCGGAGGGAAGAGGAGGGCTTCGACGCGCTCAGCCCGAACGGCGGCTGGAGAGATCTAGGCGCCCACCGTCCTGACGGATCACGCCGCTTGATCATGACGCGTCCGGAACTTAACATGGCCGGGTGGGTTGTCTGATTCGGATGGGCTCCAACCCGGTCACGCGGAGCTCCCACGGACGCCTCAGCCAGTGCTGGGGCGTCCTTTTGTGATAACAGAGGGGAAAGACATGAAGCTCATCATCAAAGCCGCCGCCGGCGCCGGCCTCCTCGCGCTTGCCGCGTGCAACAGCCACACGGACGCGGGCGACAACGTGATCGCGAACACCGAGAACGTTGCCGACAACATGGAAGACATGGCCGACAACATGTCGAACGACGCCGCCGCCGACGCCGTCGAGAACCAGGCCGACGCCGTCCGCGCCGCGGGCGAGAACAAGGCCGATGCGGTCGACAATGCGGTCGAGAACGCCGAGGCGGCCAACAAGCACTAAGCCGCCGGTCACGACCCGCGAACTCGAGGGCGTCCCGCTCGCGCGGGGCGCCCTTTCGCTTATTTGAGGCGCTCGATCCTCTGCGCCGCCTCGTCGAGGATGGCGGCGATCTCGTGCAGGCGGTCCTCGCCCATGTCGTCGGCGGTGACGCGGTGCCACAGCGCCGAGAGCAGGTTGCCGACGGCGCGCTGGATCGGCCGCCCGCCGGCGCGCCGCTTGCCCTCGCCCGCGCCCTCCAGGCGCGCGAACAGGCCCTCAACCTCCTCCGCCCGCTCGGCGAGCTGGGCCTGCCCCTGGGCGGTGATCGCGAAGGGCTTGCGCGCGCCCTCCACCGCCGCCTCCTCGATCAGCCCCATGTCGAGGAGCATGGTGAGGGTGGGATAGACCACGCCCGGGCTCGGGGCGTAGCTGCCATGGGTCAGCTCCTCGATGGCTCGGATGAGGTCGTAGCCGTGGCGCGGCTGGTCCTGGATGAGCTTCAGGAGGACGAGGCGCAACTCGCCCGATTCGAACATTCGGCCGCGCCGGCCGCGCCGGCCGTGGCCGCCGCCGAACCCGCCGAACCCGCCGAAGTCGCTTCCCCAGTCGGCCCCGTCCCAGCCCCCGCCGCGCGGGCCGAAGCGCATCGCGAAGATACCAGGCCCCATCGCCTTCTCGAAGCCGAAACCCGGCCCGCACCGCATCCTCATGACAGTCTTCCTTATATTCGAAGATAGCTTAGATATATCTTGGTTCAGTCGCTGGTCAAGCTTTTTTCGCCCGCGAAAATCGCCGCGGCATGCGCTACAGGCTCCGGATGGCCGATCTCTTCGCCAGCGACCCTCCGTCGGCCCCGTCGCAGCCGCCCGACAGCGCCCCGCTCGCCGACCGGTTGCGGCCGCGCAGCCTGGCCGAGGTGGTGGGGCAGGACCATCTCACCGGACCCGACGGCGCGATCGGCCGGATGGTCGCGGCGGGTAAGCTCGCCTCGATGATATTGTGGGGGCCGCCGGGCACGGGCAAGACGACGATCGCCCGCCTCCTCGCCGACGCGGTGGGCATGCGCTTCGTCGCCATCTCCGCCGTCTTCTCGGGCGTCGCCGATCTCAAGAAGGTGTTCGCGGAGGCGCGCGACTTCGCCCGCGCCGGCAGCCAGACCCTGCTCTTCGTGGACGAGATCCACCGCTTCAACCGCGCCCAGCAGGACGGCTTCCTCCCCTATGTCGAGGACGGCACGGTGGTCCTGGTCGGCGCGACGACGGAGAACCCGTCGTTCGAGCTCAACGCCGCCTTGCTGTCGCGCGCCCAGGTGCTGATCCTCAACCGCCTCGACCATTCCGCCCTGTGCCGGCTGCTCGACCGCGCCGAGGCGCTGATGGAGCGGCCCCTCCCGCTGACTCCGGACGCGCGCGACGCCCTCGTCGCCACCGCCGACGGCGACGGCCGCTTCCTCCTCAACCAGGCGGAGACCCTGTTCTCGATCACCCCGTCCACTTCAGGGGAGAGGGAGTTGCTGGATCCCGCCGCCTTGTCGGCGCTCCTCCACCGCCGGGTCGCCGTCTACGACAAGGACCGGGAGGGGCATTACAACCTCATCTCGGCGCTTCATAAGTCGATCCGCGGCTCCGACCCGCAGGCGGCGCTCTACTATCTGGCGCGGATGCTCACCGCAGGGGAGGAGCCGCTCTTCCTGATGCGGCGGCTCACCCGCGCCGCCGTCGAGGATATCGGCCTCGCCGATCCGCAGGCCCTGGTGCAGTGCATCGCGGCCAAGGACACCTACGATTTCCTCGGCTCTCCCGAAGGCGAGCTCGCCATCGCCCAGGCCTGCCTCTACCTTGCCACCGCGCCCAAATCGAACGCGGTCTACAAGGCGCAGAAGGCGGCGTGGCGCTCGGCCAGGGAGACCGGCTCCCTGATGCCGCCCAAGAACATCCTCAATGCCCCGACCAGGCTGATGAAGACGATCGGCTACGGCAAGGGCTACCGGTACGACCACGATGAGGCGGAAGGCTTTTCGGGCGACGATTATTGGCCCGAGGAGATGCAGCCCCAGAGCTTCTACGAGCCGACCGAGCGCGGCTTCGAGAAGAGGCTCCGGGAGCGGCTGGAATATTGGGAGTCCCTGAGGAAGGAACACCGGGACTCTTGATCCATTGAAAGCGCGGCGGGACGAGCCGCCGCGTTCAGCAAAGGGGAGCAGCCATGTATCAGACCGACGGCGACGGCGCCTATTTCAAGGCGGAGCTGATGGACTGGGGCCCGCGCATCCTCGGCGCCATCGCCATCCTCGTCGTCGCGTGGATCCTCGCCCGCGCCGCCAAGTGGGCGATCGCCAAGGTCGTCGACCGCGTCCCGGCGCTGAGGAAGCATTACGAAGCCGATCCCGGAAAGACGCTCGGCAGCCTGATCGGCGACATCGCCTTCTGGCTCATCCTGCTCGTCGGAATCATGATCGCGCTCCAGCCGCTGCGGCTCGCCGGAGTGCTCGATCCGGTGCGCCAGCTCACCACCCGCACCTTCGCCTTCATCCCGAACCTGGTCGGCGCCGGCCTCATCTTCTTCGTCGGGCTGATCGTCGCGCGGATCGTGCGGCGGCTGGTGGAGGGCGCGCTGCTCGCCGCTAACGCGGACGGCTGGCTGCGCAGGACCGGCCTTTCCGAGACCAGCGGCACCGTGCCGGCAAGCCCGGCCGGCGCCGCCCCGTCGATCGGCCCCCGCAGCTCGATCAGCCGCTCGATCGGCATGGTCGTCTTCTTCCTGATCATGATCCCCGTGACGATCTCGGCGCTGGACGCGCTGCGCATCCAGGCCATTTCCGGCCCGGCGACGCAGATGCTCCGCACCATCCTCGATTCGATCCCGCTCGTCATCGGCGCCCTTATCCTGCTCGCCATCGGCTATCTGCTGGGCAAGCTCGCCAAGCAGGGCCTGGAGCAGCTGCTGCCGTCGATGGGCTTCGACCGCTCCGTCAGCGCGCTCGGAATCTCGTCCGAGACGGCGACGCCGTCGCGCACGGTGGGCACGCTGGCGATGGTCGCGATCCTGATCTTCTTCGCGATCAAGGCCGCCGAGCTGCTCCAGTCGCCGATCATCGCGGCGATGCTGGCGCAGATCCTGGAGCTCGGCAGCCACGTCCTGTTCGGCGCGGCGATCATCCTGGGCGGAGTCGCCATCGCGCGGATCGTCGCCAACCTCGTCAGCGGCGCCGGCACCGAAGGCTGGCTTCCGACCATCCTGCGCTGGTCGATCATCGCGCTGGCGGTGGCGATGGGCCTGAGGTTCATGGGCCTCGCCAACGAGATCGTGATCATCGCCTTCGCCTCGATCATCGGTTCCGCGGCGATCGCCTGCGCCCTCGCCTTCGGCCTCGGCGGACGGCCGACGGCGCACAAGCTGCTCGAGCGGTGGACGGACTCCAATGCCGTCCCCGCGCCGCCGGCGCGGCCGCGGGCGCCCCGGGCGCCGCCGCCGCCGCCGCCGCCGCCGAACGACAGCCAGCCGCCGCTGGTGTGAAGATCCTCGTCCTCCCCGTGCGGCCAGCTCATGGGGAGGACTGACGGATGACGGGCTTCACCCGCTTCGCCGCGATCGACTGGTCGGGGGCCAAGGGCAAGCGCCACAAGGGCATCTCCATTGCCGTCGCCGACGCCGGCGACACGCCGCCCCTCCTCGTCCGGCCCGACCATGTCTGGTCGCGGACCGAGGTGCTCGACTGGCTGCTCGAGACGGCGGTGGAGGCCCCGACCCTCTACGGCTTCGACTTCAGCTTCGCTCCGCCGATCGCCGAACGCGGCGAATATCTGCCAGGCGAGCCGGGCGTGCCTTCGACGGCGCGCCAATTCTGGGCCTATGTCGATTCCCGAAGCGACGACGAAGATCTCGGCGCCGCGAGCTTCCTCGAGCGGGTCCACCGCCGCCATTTCTATTTCGGGATCGCCGACGGCGAGAAGTCGCGCTTCATGCATTTCCGGCAATGCGACGCCCGGCTGAACGCACAGGGCGGGCGCAAGACCGCCAGCGCCTACGATGCGATCGGCGCCGCCCAGGTGGCCAAGGCGAGCTTCGCGGGCATGCGGCTGCTCCATCATCTGGCGGGGCGCGTCGCGGTCTGGCCGATGGACCCCCTTCCCGACCGCGGCAGCGCGGTCGTCGAGATCTACACGCGGATCTACCTTCGCCGGGCGGGCCTGCGCGGAAGCAAGGTGCGCTCGAGCGCTGAGCTGGACCTGGCGCTTGCCGGGCTGGGGAGCCGGCCGGCGAGGCTGCCGTTCGAGCCCAGCGACCACCAGACCGACGCGCTCGTCACCGCCGCCGGCATGCGGTCGCTCGCGGCCCTCGAGCCGAATGCCTTCGCGCCCGAAGGCCTCACTCCCCAGCTCGCCCGAGCCGAAGGCTGGACGTTCGGGATTTTGTAAGGCGGGCCCGGAGCTCCAGCCTGTCCGCTCATCCTGAGGAGCGACTTGCAAGGTCGCACCATCAAGGCCGCGTCGCCGGGCGGCCGACCGGCGCCTCCGCCGTCCTCGGCATCCGCGCCTCGAGCGGCTTCAGCCAAGTGTCGACCCGAGCGCCGATGCTGACCTGCGGGTAGGACGGATCGTAGCGCTTGGCGGCCTCCCAGCTTTCGACCAGCCGCAACGCCTCGACCGAGGCGTCGGCGAGCGGCTGCGGCTTGCGCAGCGCGTGGTTGACCATGGCGTCGCCGAAGAAGGTCCAGTCGTTGTCGGCGGCGCAGCCGAAGGAGGTGCGGCTGGCGGAGGCGGCGGTGAGGATGGCGGTGGTGTCGCTCCACAGCACCGGAACGAACGCGCCGGAGAAGCAGGCCGAGAGGATGAGGAGGCGGTTGGAGATGCCCAGCTCCGACAGCAGCCCGGCGAGCCGCGTAGGGGTAAGCAGCCCATAGCCCTGGTCGCCGTCGTGCCAGGTGAGGCCGGCGGGGATTCCGTGGCCGGTCGTATAAACGACCAGCACGTCCTCATCGAGGTCCATAAGCTCCGCCACCCGCGCGAGCGCCGCACTGAGGGCCCTGAGGCTTGCCTGGGGGAGCGCGCTCGAACCGCGGCCGTCGCTTCCGGCGAGCACCAGGGTGCGGCCGGCGGCGTCGTAGCGGCGGGAGAGGACCCTCCCCGCCTCGCGCGCTTCACGGGCGAAGACGGCGTCGCTGTCGAGCGCGATGGAGATCACGTAGGCGTCGACCACGCCCGGCCGCTGAGGCGCGAGCCCCGCCAGCGCGGCGGCGAGGCGGCGGTGGTCGGCGAGCTGGTCCCGCGCCGACCGGCCGCGCTCCAGGCTCGGGCCGAGATCGAGGCTCGCCGTCGCCTCGGCGGTGTCGGCGCCGGTGGCGAGGTTGGGCCATTTCGAGCGATGGGGCGGCGGCGCGTCGGCCGCCTGTCCGACCGCCGGCGCCGCAAGGCCGGCGAGCGCCAGCACCGCCGCCGCCGCCCGCCATCGCCCGGTTCGAAACGCCATGCCTTGCCCCCGCCGCGCGCGCCGCCCGACCAGTGTCGCTCGAAGCGGCCGGCGGCGTCAACCGGCCGCGCGGGGCTGGACGGCGGGGCTCCAATCACCCATGGTCCGGGCCGGGCCGGGTTAGCTCAGCTGGTAGAGCAACCGCCTTGTAAGCGGTAGGTCGTCCGTTCGAGTCGGACACTCGGCACCATTTCCAACGTCGCGGCCGGCTGCGCCGAAGCGCCCCGCCAGCACGATTAAAATTAGTTAATGTTGGATTGACCCCGGCAAAAAGCGTAACTAAAGGAACCACTTAGTCAATCGCACCCCCGCATCCGGGCTTGTGCTTTTGCGTGGGGCGTGGGGCAATCATGCATCATCTGGCGCAGTTTCAGCGCGCGCTCGGCGCGCTCGTCCTGCTCGGCTCGGCGACGACCGCCGGGTCGGCCGCGACGCCGGTTCCCGCTTATCAGGGCCTCGCCCGCGTGACCGTCACCTGCCTCGTCCAGACCGGCGGCGGCGTCGATCACGGCAGCTTGCAGGCGCGGCTGTGCGGCCGGGTGAAGGCGCTGGCGGCCAAGGGCGCGCCGGTGCCGGTGGAAATCCTCGCGCCGGGCGATCCCGCCCTGCTCGCGCCGGAGAGCCTGGCGCTGCTCGCCCATTTCAACGTCGAGCGCTCCGCCCGCGGGCCGCTCCTCGCGTTCAGCCTGCGCCCCTACCGCGCGTCGGCCGGCGCCGACGCGTTCCTGTTCGCCGCCGCGCCGCGGGCCGTTCCGCTCGACGACGACGCGGCGCTCGATGCGGCGCTCGGCGGCGCCCTTTCCAGCACCCTGCCGTGGCTCTCGCGCCCGGCCGGCCCGCAATCCGTCAACAACAACCAAAGCCCGGAGGGGAATTAAATGTCTGAAGAGAACATCAGCGGCATCGATCAGGACGACGACGGCTACACCTACTCGCCGCCGAGCGACTTCGTCGCCCTCGACGCCTCGGTCGACGGCCAGACCGGCACGGCCGCCAACGGCAAGCCGATCTGGAGCCCGGCCCAGATCGCGCTCTATCTCAACCGCACCGGCGGAGGCTTCTCCACCGGTCCGAACAACGGCCCGCAGAGCGACGCCGACCTCAGCGTGATCAAGTTCGGCTTCCACGAGAGCCAGGACACGCTGTGGGACAATGGCTACGTCTATGCCTTCAACGGCGGCCTCTTCGGCCTCCCCGAATTCTTTAACTTCGCCGCTTTCTCGCCGGCCCAGCGCGACGCCGCCCGCGAGGCGCTCCAGTCGTGGGACGACGTGATCGCCGTGTCGCTTCAGGAGAGCGACATCAACTCCGCGGACATCGCGTTCGGCAACCTCGCCAGCGCGCCGACCACCCAGGCCTATGCCTATGTGCCGACCAGGACGATCAGCTCCAACGCGATCGTCAACGCCCAGGTCCTCGACATCGGCGGCGACGTCTGGGTGTCGCTGAGCCAGCCGAGCAACCTGCAGCTCGACGAGGGCCGCTACGGCATGCAGACGCTGGCCCACGAGATCGGCCACGCTCTCGGCCTCTCGCACCCGGGCGCCTATAACGCGGCGCCGGGCGTCTCCATCACCTATCCGGTCAACGCCGAATATTATCAGGACAACCGCGTCTACACGATCATGTCCTATTTCGACGCCAGCGCGATCGGCGCCCGGGCGTTCGACTTCAACCTCTCGACGACCGCCTATGCGGGCGTGCCGCTGATCCACGACATCCTCGCGGCCCAGCGCATCTACGGCGCCGACATGACGACTCGGACCGGCGACACGGTCTACGGCTTCAACAGCAATGCGGGCCGCGACACGTTCGACTTCGTCAAGACCCCGGCGCCGCTCGGCGCGATCTGGGATGCCGGCGGCATCGACACGATCGACACGTCGGGCTTCGCGACCACCCAGCTGATCGACCTTCACGAAGGTTCGCTCTCCAGCATCGGCGGCGTCACCTACGACACCGCGCCGAGCTTCGAGCAGGTCAACGCCAACCGCGCCGCCAACGGCTTCGCGCCCATCCCCCGCTCGACCTACGACGCCAACATGGCGGCGCTTAAGGCGAATGCGGTGGTCGGCCGGCTGACCGACAATTTCGGCATCGCCTATGGCGTCACCATCGAGAATGCGATCGGCGGCAGCGGCGCCGACACCATCCTCGGCAACGACGTCGACAACGTGCTGACCGGCAATGCCGGCGACGACGTGCTCACCGGCAATGCCGGCAACGACACGCTCTTCGGCGGCGTCGGGGCCGACAAGCTGAACGGCGGCACCGGCAACGACCTGCTCGACGGCGGCGCCGGCGCCGACCAGATGACGGGCGGCACCGGCGACGATTCCTATGTGGTCGACGATGCCGGCGACCTCGTCACCGAGAATGCCGGCGAGGGCGTGGACCGCGTCACCGCTTCGATCAGCTATGCGCTCGCGGCCAATGTCGAGAACCTCATCCTCGCGGGCGCCGCCGCCAACGGCACCGGCAACGAGCTCGACAACGCGATCACCGGCAACGAGCTCGCCAACGTCCTCACGGGCGGCGCGGGCAACGACACTCTGATCGGCAATGGCGGCGACGACGTCCTGGACGGCGGCCTCGGCGCCGACCAGATGACCGGCGGCACCGGCAACGACGCCTATGTCGTCGACGATGCCGGAGACGTGGTCGTCGAGCAGGCGGGCCAGGGCATCGACCAGGTGAGCAGCTCGATCAGCTACACCCTGGGCGACAATGTCGAGAATTTGATCCTCACCGGCGGCGCCGTCGCCGGCGGCGGCAACGGCCTCGACAACGTCATCACCGGCAACGAGCTCGCCAACACCCTGACGGGCGGCGCGGGCAACGACACGCTCTACGGGCTCGGCGGCAACGACGACCTCGACGGCGGCGCCGGCGCCGACAAGATGGTCGGCGGCTCCGGCAACGACACCTACCATGTCGACAATGGCGGCGACCTCGTCGTCGAGCTCGGCGGGGAGGGCACCGACACGGTGATCAGCGCGATCAACTACACGCTGCCGGACAATGTCGAGAACCTGGTGCTCAGCGGCTCGGCCGCCGACGCCTGGGGCAATGCGCTCGACAACGTCCTCACCGGCGACGCCCTCTCGAACCACCTGTACGGCGGCGCGGGCGCCGACCGCCTGATCGGCGGCGACGGCCTCGACTATCTGACCGGCGGCAGCGGCAATGACGTGTTCGTGGCCGAGATCGGCGGCGGCAAGATCGGCAGCAAGGCCGGCGCCATCTCCGTGGACATGGTGCTCGACTTCAAGGCGGGCGAGGACAAGATCGACCTGCACGGCATCGACGCCAACAGCCTTCAGGCCGGCTTCCAGTCGTTCAACTGGGTCGGGCAGGCCGCGGGCAAGGGTGCCGGCGACCTCTCGATCAACCATTACGGCAACATGGACGCCGCCGAGAAGGCGCTGGGCATGGAGCTGGACGGCGTCGACGGGAAGAGCCCGTTCGACGGCCCGGTGACGGTGGTGTCCGGCAATGTCGACGGCGGTGCGCAGGACTTCGCCATGGTGTTCGTGAACACCCCGACGATCCACAGCACCGACTTCATCTTCTAAGCGCCGCGGCTCCGGCCTCAGCGAAGGGAAAGCGCTCCGGCTCCGGCCGGGGCGCTTTTCTTTTGCGCGTCAGAAATCGCGGCGAAGGAGCAGGCGGAAGGCGGCGCCCGGTGCGACGAAGCCGATCGCCTCCTCGCGGCGGCCGTCGACGCCGATGTCGGCTTCCCCCGAGAGCGTGAAGCCGGGCCGCAGGCGCCACGTCGCGTCGAGGGCGAGGCGGGAATAGGCTGAGAGGGTGAGCGGCCCCGTGGGAATGGCGTAATCGGCGCGGCGGCCGACGTAGCGAAAGCGGCCGCTCAAGGCGAACGACGTGGACGGAGCCCAGGCCAGGCCCGCATTCCCCCGCCAGTCGGGACGGGCGATCAGTCGAGCCCCGCTCCCGGCGTTGCGGACCCGGGCCAGAGTGGCGCCGGCGAGGAGCGTGAAGCCGCCTCCTAGCAGGGCCTTGAGCTCCGCCGTGCCGCCGCGGGCGCGGACCCGCGCGACGTTCTCCAGCCGCGGCGGCGGCCCCGGGACGAAATCGACCAGATCGAGATAGTCGGCCGCGAAGGCGGTGAGATCGAGCGAGCCGCCCGGCATGAAGGTCCAGCGCAGCCCCGCCTCGGCGGTGCGGCTGCGCTCCGGACGCAGGGCAGGATTGCCGACGAGGGGATTGCCCAGCGCGTAGAAGCTCGGCGCCTTGAAGCCGGTGCCGGCGGCGAGGCGCAGGGCCACAGCTCCGCCGCCCGGCCGGTAGGCGAGGCCGATGCGGCCGGTGAGGTGGCTTCCAAGGCCGTCGACCCGGTCCACCCGCGCGGCCGCGTTGACCTGCCATTGCGCCGTCTCGCGATTGACCTCGGCAAAGGCCGATTCGGTCCACCGGGTCAGGCGGTACGAGGTGGGAAGCGGGAAGCCGAAAAAGACAAGCCGTCCGCGGCTGCGCCCGTCTTCCCGCCGGCCGGCCACTCCCGCCACCCACTGGATCGCGCCGGTCGAGCCGCCGCGGGCGCCGAGCTGGAAGTCGGCGCGGCGATAGCGGCTGTCGTCCAGGCCCTTCGGCAGGCCGAACGGGTCGAACCCGCCGGGCGCGACGCCCGGCGTGGTGAAATGCGTGTCCCGCCACAGGAAGGAGCCCGTCGCCTCCAGCGCCCAGCCGCGCCCGCTCGCCACCGGCAGGGCGCCCCCGGCGAGCGCCTCGCGGGTGCGGCGGCGATCGGTGGCGCGGATCGCGGCATATCGCGGGCCGCCGCTATTGTCGGGAAAGGCCTCGGCCTCGCTGGCGCCGAGGCGGAAGACGAAGCGGCCGCCGCGGCCGCCGCCGCCGAGCCGCGCCACCTTGCCGAACAGCGAGGCGGAGCGGAAGGAAGAGCCGGCCACCGGCTCTCCGCCGTCCTCGAGCAGCAGGCCCAGCGAGCCGCCGATCCCGCCGCCGAGCGGGGCGCGCAGCTGGCCGAGCAGGCTGACATCGTCTTCGCTGCCGGCCGCGACGGCGAGCGAGGTGGAGGGCCGCGGCGCCCCGCCCGGCAGGATCAGGTTGATCGCGCCCGCGAGGCCGCCAGAACCCGAATCGCTGGTCAGGGCGCCGCGCACCACCTCGATCCGTTCGAGCCCGAGCGGCGTCAGCGCGGAGATGTCGGCGGCGCCGCCGCGGCTGTTGGTCGGATCGTTGACGGGGATCGATTCGAACATGACGGTGGTGAAGTTCGGATCGGCGCCGCGCAGGAAGATCGAGGTGAAGCCGCCGCGGCCGCCGGGCTGCTGCACCTCGACGTCGGGAAGCCGGGCGAGCGCCTCGGCGAGGCCGGGCAGCGCCGCGGCCTCCTCCGCGCGGACGGTGGAGACGGCGTAGGGCTCGGGGCCCGTTTCCCCCCCGACGCGGCGCCCGGTGACGACGATCGAGTCGCGCGGCGGGTCCGCGGCAGGCGCGGCCTCCGCCGCGGCGAGCAACAGGAGAGGGATCATCGCGCGGGCCTCCGACGGCTGGTCCGGATCGCCGCCCAGCCGAGCGCCGGAAGCACCATCGCGGCGCCGAAGGGCAGGAGGAACCCGCCCGCATAATCGGAGGCAAGGGATCCGGCGCCGGCATAGACGAGGGCGATGCCCGCATTGGCGGCGCCGGTGACGGCGAGGAAGCGGCCGACCGCCATGCCGCCGAGCCCGGCCGCGACGGTCGAGGCCTCGGCCAGGACGGGAACCGCGCGGCACAGCACCAGGGTCGCCCCCGCGCTCCCGCCGCCGGCTATCCGCTCCGCCCGCTCCAGCTCCCGGCGTCCGAGCAGCCGGGCGCCGAGCGGCCGTCCGGCCCCGCGACCGAGCGCGTAGCCGGCGACCGCGCCAAGCGTCATGCCGAGCCAGATCAGAGCGCCGCCGGCCCAGCCGAACATCGCCGCCGCCCCGGCGCTGACCAGGCTCGATGGCACCGGCAGCACGACGTCGGCGGCGAGCAGCGCCACGATGGCCGCGGCCACCGCCGGCCGGCTCGCCGCGCCGGCACCGCCGACCAGGCCCTGCCCGAGCGCGGTGAAGGCCCGCTCCCACAGGAGGAACGGGACGAGGATCAGCGCGAGCAGCAGCGCCGCCGCCGCGCACCACCTCCAGCCGGCCGGCAACGCCGCGGCTTTCAGAAGCCTGCCCACGCGAAGCGAAGGGTGAAGTCGTTCCGGTCGAAACGGTCCCGGTTCTTGATCGCCCGGACGTCGGCGCGGAGATCGCCGGCGAACCGGACCCTGATCGGATTGAGGTAGGACACGGCTTTTCCCCCAGACGCTCGAATGGGTTCCCGTCGGCCCCAACCCCCCAATAGGAGCGGCAATATCCCCCTGCGTCTAGGGCTAATCCATCCGAAATAGGGGAAAAGCCCCTCGCCTCCCGCGGGCCGGGCTACGCGCAGGGCGTCCGCGGCCGCCGAAGCGCCGGCCTTGCTCTCCCCGCCGCCGCGCCTTAGGCCGTGGCGAAACGGGAGAGAGCGATGCGGATCGCATGCCTGGGCGGCGGACCCGCCGGGCTTTATTTCGCGATTTCCATGAAGCTGCGCGATCCGGCGCACGAGATCGACCTTTTCGAGCGCAACCGCGCCGACGACACGTTCGGCTGGGGCGTGGTCTTCTCCGACCAGACGGTCGAGAATTTGATGGCCAACGATCCGGTCTCCGGCGCCGTCGTCCGCGACGAGTTCGCGCATTGGGACGACATCGAGGTTCATATCGGAGGCGAGACCATCCGCTCGTCCGGCCACGGCTTCATCGGCATCGGCCGAAAGCGCCTGCTCGCCATCCTGCAGGCCCGCGCGCAGGCGCTCGGCGTCGCGCTTCACTTCGAGCATGAGGCGAGCCCGCGACTGGAGGACTGGTCGGGCTACGACCTCGTCATCGCCGCCGACGGCGCCAACAGCCGAATCCGGACGGCCCATGCCGACCATTTCGGCGTCGACGCGCAGGTGAGGAGGAACAAGTTCTTCTGGTTCGGCACGGGCAAGGCCTTCGAGGCCTTCACCTTCGCCTTCGAGGAAACGGAGGCGGGCTGGGTGTGGGCGCACGCCTACCGGTTCGACCCGGGGCTCTCGACCTTCATCGTCGAGATGGCGCCGGAGACCTGGGAGCGGCTGGGCCTCGACGCGATGGACCAGGCGGACGCCATCGCCCTGTGCGAGCGGATCTTCGCCAAATATCTGGACGGCCATGCGCTGATGTCGAACGCCGCGCATCTGCGGGGCCCGGAAGCCTGGCTGAACTTCCGCCGCATCCTGTGCGAGCGCTGGTCGTACCGGAACCTGATCCTGCTCGGCGACGCGGCCCACACCGCCCATTTCTCGATCGGGTCGGGGACGAAGCTCGCGCTCGAGGACGCGATCAAGCTCGCAGAGGTGCTCAACCGCCCCGGGCTGTCGCGCGACCGCGCGCTCGAGGAATATCGGGAGGAGCGCCAGGTGGAGGTGCTCAAGCTCCAGAACTCGGCCCGCAACTCGACCGAATGGTTCGAGACCGTGGAGCGTTACCTCCATTTCGAGCCCATCCAGTTCGCTTATTCCCTGCTCACCCGGTCGCAGCGCGTCAGCCACGAGAATCTGCGCGTGCGGGACCGTCCCTGGCTGGAGGGCGTCGAGCGCTGGTTTCAGTCGCGGGCGGCGGGCGTCCCGGTCAACGACCCGGCGCCGCCGATGTTCGCCCCCTATTCCCTGCGCGAGATGAAGCTGGACAACCGGATCGTCGTCTCTCCGATGGCGATGTATTCCGCCCGGGACGGCGTCCCCAACGAGTTCCACCTCGTCCATTACGGCACGCGCGCGCAGGGCGGCGCCGGCCTCCTCTACACCGAGATGACCTGCGTCTCGCCGGAAGGGCGGATCACGCCCGGCTGCGCGGGGATGTACGCGCCCGAGCAGGTGGCGGCGTGGAAGCGGATCGTCGACTTCGTCCACGCCGATACGGGCGCGAAATTCTGCCTCCAGCTCGGCCATTCCGGACCCAAGGGGAGCACGAAGGTCGGCTGGGAGGGGTATGACGTCCCGCTCGACGCGGGCAACTGGCCGGTCATGGCGGCCTCGGACGTGCCATGGTCGCCGGCGAACCAGGTGCCGCGGCCGATGAGCCGGGCCGACATGGACGAGGTCGTCCGGCAGTTCGCCGCCGCCGCCCGGATGGCGGAGGAGGCGGGGTTCGACATGATCGAGCTCCACGCCGCCCACGGCTATCTCCTTTCAAGCTTCATCACCCCGCTCACCAACCGGCGGACCGACGATTATGGAGGACCGCTGGAGAACCGGCTGCGCTTCCCCCTGGAGGTGTTCCGCGCGATGCGCGCCGCCTGGCCCGCCGACAAGCCGATGTCGGTGCGCATTTCTGCCAACGACTGGATGGGCGAGCTCGGCGTGACCCCCGGCGAGGCGGTGGCGATCGGCCGGGCCTTCGCGGAAGCGGGCGCCGACCTGATCGACGTTTCCGCGGGCCAGACATGGGCGGATTGCGCGCCGGTCTACGGCCGCATGTTCCAGACTCCGTTCGCCGACCAGGTCCGCAACGAGGGGCGCGTCGCCACCATGGCGGTGGGGAACATCTACGAGCCGGATCACGTCAACTCGATCCTGGCGGCGGGGCGGGCCGACCTCGTGGCGCTGGCGCGGCCGCACCTCGTCGACCCGATGTGGACGCTGCGCGCCGCCGCCCAGCAGGACTACCGCAAGGTCAGGGTGCCGCCGCAATATCTCGGCGGCATGGCCCAGCTCGCGCGCAACCTCGCGCGCGAGGCGGAGCTGAAGGCGTGAGGCTGGCAGGACATCACGCCCTCGTCACCGGCGGCGGCACGGGGATCGGCGCGGCCGTCGCCCGCGCGCTCGCGGCCGAGGGGGCGAGGCTGACCCTGGTCGGGAGGCGCCCGGCACCCCTCGAATCCGCTGCACGAGAGATCCGTTCGTCCCGGGCGAAGCCGAGCGACCCCATCGAGGGGGGCCGCGACCTTCAACGCCTCGACGTCGCTCGGCAGGGCGTCCCGACTTCGCTCGACACGAACGAAGTCTGCGTCTTTCCCTGCGACGTCACCGACCGCGCCTCCGTCGACGCCGCCTTCACCGCCGCGCGCGAGGCGCACGGCCCCATCACGCTGCTCGTCAACAATGCCGGCGCGGCGACCGGCGCGCCGTTCGCCAGGGTTTCCGAAACCTTGTGGCGCGAGATGCTGGCGGTGAATCTCGACGGCATGTTCCACTGCTGCCAGGCGGCCCTCCCCGACCTGCTCTCGGCCGAGGCCGGCCGGATCGTCACCATCGCCTCGATGGCGGGGCTTCACGGCTTCGCCTATGCCGCGCCCTACATCGCCGCCAAGCACGGCGCGGTCGGCCTCACCCGCGCCCTCGCCGCCGAGTTCGGCGCCACGCGCCTGCGGGTGAACGCCGTCTGCCCCGGCTTCGTGGAGAGCGAGATGACCGACCGGTCGGTCGCCAACATCGTCGCGAAGACGGGCCGCAGCGCCGAGGAGGCACGCGCCGATCTGGCCCGGCTCAACCCCTCCGGCCGCCTGGTCGCGCCTGCCGAGGTGGCGGCCAGGGTGCTGGAGCTCATCCTGTCCGACCGGAACGGCGAAGCCGTGGAGATCGCATGAAACCCGAAAGCTTCCGACCCGAGCATTTCCTATGGGACTATGCGGCGGGCGTCGCGACCGTGACCCAGAACCGCCCCGAGCGGAAGAACCCCCTCACCTTCGAGAGCTATGCGGAGCTGCGCGACATGTTTCGCGCGCTCGTCTATGCGCGCGAGGTGAAGGCGGTCGTGATCGCGGGCGCCGGCGGCAATTTCAGCTCGGGCGGGGATGTGCACGAGATCATCGCGCCGCTCACCCGCATGGAGATGCCGGCGCTGCTCGACTTCACCCGCATGACGGGCGACCTCGTCAAGGCGATGCGCGCCTGCCCCCAGCCGATCGTCGCCGCCGTAGACGGCGTCTGCGCCGGCGCCGGCGCGATCCTCGCCATGGCCTCCGACCTGCGCCTCGCGACCCCGGCGGCGAGAACCGCCTTCCTCTTCACCCGCGTCGGCCTCGCGGGCTGCGACATGGGCGCGTGCGCCATCCTCCCCCGCATCGTCGGCCAGGGGCGGGCGGCGGAGCTGCTCTACACCGGGCGCTTCATGAGCGCCGAGGAAGGCGAGCGCTGGGGCTTCTACAACCGCCTCGTCGGGCCGGACCGCCTGCTCGACGAGGCCCATATCCTCGCCGCGGCGCTGGCCGCCGGCCCGGGCTTCGCGCACGGCATCACCAAGACCCAGCTCAACCAGGAATGGAACGTCGGCCTCGAGACCGCGATCGAGATGGAGGCGCAGGCACAGGCCATCTGCATGGCCACCAACGACTTCCGCCGCGCCTATGAAGCCTTCGCGGCGAAAAAGGCGCCCGAGTTCAAAGGTGATTAGCCGCCTATGAAGGACTTCCTCGACTGGCCGTTCTTCGAGGAACGGCACCGGATCCTGGCGCGGGAGCTGGAGGCCTGGTGCGCCTCCCACCTCGGCGACGACGAGCCGGAGGACGTGGACTCCGCCTGCCGCGCGCTGGTCCGAAGCCTTGGCGAGGGCGGATGGCTGCGGCATTGCGTGCCGGACGAGGCGGGGCGGATCGACGTGCGCGCGCTGGCGCTCATCCGCGAGACGCTGGCGCGGCACTCCGGCCTCGCCGATTTCGCCTTCGCCATGCAGGGTTTGGGCTCGGGTGCCATCGCCCTGTTCGGCAGCGAGGCGCAAAAGGCGGCCTATCTTCCCGCGGTCGCTGCCGGGGAGAAGATCGCGGCCTTTGCGCTGACCGAGCCGGAATCGGGGTCGGACGTCGCCGCGATCGCTACCACGGCACAGGCGGCGGACGGGGCCTGGGTGTTGGACGGAGAGAAGACCTTCATCTCCAATGGCGGCATCGCCGATTTCTACGTGCTGTTCGCCCGCACCGGGGAGGCACCCGGCGCGAAGGGCCTCTCCACCTTCCTCGTCGATCGCCAAACCGCCGGCCTCGACGATTCCGAGCGCATCGAGGTGATCGCGCCCCACCCCTTGGCAAAGCTCAGGATCGAGGCCTTGCGCCTCCCCGCCACGGCCCTGGTCGGCGAGGCGGGGCGCGGCTTCCAGCAGGCGATGGCGACGCTCGACTTGTTCCGGACCACGGTCGGCGCGGCGGCGCTCGGCCTCGCCAGGCGGGCACTCGCCGAGGCCACCGAGCGGGCGCTGTCTCGCCGCCTCGGCGCCGGCACGCTCGCGGACAATGCGGTCACCCAGTCGCGGCTCGCCGAGATGGTGGTCGACGTCGAGGCGTCGGCCTTGCTCGTCTACCGGGCGGCCTGGTTGCGCGACGCAATGGGCCGGCGCAACAGCCGCGAGGCCGCCATCGCGAAGCTCCACGCCACCGACCGGGCGCAGAGCGTGATCGACAAGGCGGTGCAGATGTTCGGCGGCCTCGGCGTGACGCGGGGCGTCGTCGTCGAGCGGCTCTACCGCGAGATACGCGCGCTCAGGATCTACGAAGGGGCCTCGGAGGTGCAGAAAGTCGTGATCGCCCGCCATCATCTCGCCGGACATCGCCCGTGAAGAGGCTCCAGCCCCCCGGCTGGCCGCGGCCCAGAGGCTATTCGAACGGCGTCTCGGCGCGCGGCCGGACGATCTACACGGCCGGCGTGATCGGTTGGGACGCGGAGGAGCGGCTCGTGTCCGACACGCTGACCGGCCAGCTCGAGCAGGTGCTCCTAAACACGCTCGCCATCCTCGCCGAGGACGGGGCGGGGCCGGAGCATATCGTGCGGATGACCTGGTACGTCACCGATTGCGACCATTATTCCACCCACCTGCGGGAGGTGGGCGCGGTGTGGCGGCGGGTGATGGGCGCGGTCTATCCGGCGATGGCGGTGGTCGGGGTGGCGCGGCTCGTCGAGCCCGCGGCGAAGGTGGAGATCGAGACCATCGCGGTGGTGCCGGACTGATGAGATCGGCGCATGTCGACGGCTTCGTGTGCGAGCGGCTGCCGCCGCCGCAGCTGCAGCCCGACTTCCTGTTCGACCTACCCGAGCTTCGCTATCCCGAGCGGCTCAACGCCGCGGTCGAGCTGATCGACCGCGCGCCCGCCCACCTTGCGGCGGTGGTCAACGACGCCGGAACCTGGACCTACGGCGAGATGCGCGCCCTCTCCGACCGGATCGCCCGCCTGCTGGCCGAGGAGGAGGGTCTGGTCCCCGGCAATCGCGTGCTGCTGCGCGGGCCGAACGGCGCGATGCTGTTCGCGGCATGGCTCGGCGTGCTCAAGGCCGGCGGCGTGCTCGTCACCACCGTGCCGGTGCTTCGCCCGCGCGAGATCGCGCCGTTGATCGAGCGCGCCGAGATCCGTCATGCCATCGTCGACGAGGCCTGCCTTTCCGACTTCCTGGCGGCCGCGGACGAGACGGGGCTGGTCCGCTCGCTCCTCACCTACCGCGGAGACGCCGGCGGCGGCGCGCTGGAGGGACGGCTGGCGCAGGTCCCGGCCGGCTGGCCGGCCGTGGACACCCACCGCGACGACCCGGCGATGATCGCCTTCACCTCCGGCACGACCGGCCGGCCGAAGGGCTGCATCCACTATCACCGCGACGTGCTCGCCTCGGCGGACAGCTTCGCCCGCCACGTGCTGAAGCCGGAGCCGGGCGGACGCTGGGCCTGCTCGGCGCCGATCGCCTTCACCTTCGGCCTCGGCATGCAGCTCGTCTTCCCGTGGCGCTTCGCGGGCACCGCGGTGACGGTGGAGCAGCCGGGCCCGAAGGCGCTGCTCGAAACGGTGGCGCGGCACCGCGTGACCCACCTCGCCACCGCGCCGACGGCCTACAAGGCGATGCTCGGCGCCCTGGAGGGGAACGCCCCCCTCGCCTCCCTCGCCACCTGCGTCTCGGCCGGGGAGCATCTTCCCGCCGCGACCTGGCATGCCTGGCGGGACGCGACCGGGCTGAGGATCGTCGACGGCATCGGCGCGACGGAGATGATGCACATCTTCATCTCGGCGGCGGGCGACGACATACGCCCCGGCGCCACCGGCAAGGCCGTGCCGGGCTACCGGGCCTGCGTCCTCGACGAAAGCGGGACCCCCCTCCCCCACGGCACCGGACGGCTGGCGGTCAAGGGCCCCACCGGCTGCCGCTATTTCGACGACGACCGCCAGGCGCAGTACGTCCAGGACGGCTGGAACGTCACCGGCGACACCTACCGGCTCGACGAGGAAGGCTATTTCTGGTTCGTCGCCCGATCGGACGACATGATCGTCTCCGCCGGCTACAACATCGCCGCGCCGGAAGTGGAGAGCGCCCTCTACGCCCACCCCGCGGTGGCGGAATGCGCCGTCATCGGCGTCCCGTGCGAGGCGCGGGGCCACAAGGTGAAGGCTTTCGTGGTCCTGGCGGAAGGCCACGGGCCGGCGTCGGACGCCCTGGAGGCGGCGCTCAAGGAGCACGTTAAGGCGCTGATCGCGCCCTACAAATATCCGCGCGAAATCGAGTTCGTCCCGGCGCTCCCCAAGACCGCGACCGGCAAGCTTCAGCGCTTCGCACTGCCGCGCCGCTGACGCTCAGGTGGGATCGACGACGCCCATCCCGATCATCCTCAGCGCCGTCATCGACGGAACGAAGAAATAATCGCCGCCGCGGGTCGTCACCCACTGCTTGAGGCCGCCGGCGATGAAGGGCGGGTCGCCCGATTTCGGATCGGCCGGGATGACGAACTTCTCGTCCTCGCCGTGATTGCCGACCAGCGGGCAGGTGTCGTTGCCCGAGTTCGCATCGAGGCCGTAGTTCAGCCATTGCTGCTGGACGAACTCGAACTGCCGCTGGAGGCTGGCGCAGGTCACCAGCATGACGATGCCCTGGTCGTTCGTGCCGTCGCCGGCATTGCCGTAGGGGAGGCCGCGGCGGAGGATGCGGCGGCGATTGTTGAGCGCCGAGCCCATTCGGGTGGACGCGTCGGGGGAATCGCCGCGCGGATCGAGCGTGTCGCGGGTGTTGCAGCGGCGGATGTGGGCGCCGAGCGGACATTTGATGCCGTCCGGATCCTCGCGATAGCCGAAATCGACCAGCGCCCGCGCCCGCGCGCTCTCGTCGCGGACGACATGTCCCTCCTTGTCGGGCTCGCATTCGGCATTGAAGCGCTGCAGGTCGGCGAAGGTCGGCGCGACGTCGAGCGGCACGCCGTCCGGCCAGCGCCCCGCCATCTTGGCGAGCAGGGTCTGCCGGGCGATGTCCGGCGTGGCGAGGTTCCAGGCCTGCTGGAGCCGGCCGGCCGCCCAGTCCACCCAGGCGTTGAACGCGTCGACGTCCTGGTGGAGCTTGCGATAGGCGATGAAGGTGCCGTTGCGGCTGAAGTCGAGCGGCATCGCCGCGCCGGGTATCTCCTGCGCCTCGTCCGGCCAGCCGAGCAGGAACTCGCCGGCGGCAAGCGGGCGCCAATTGCCGGCCCCGTCGGTGGCGCCGAAGCCGACCGCCCGGTCCTTCTCATATTCCTTGGGATATTGGCCTTCGAAGACGGGGTCGCTGATCGCGTCGGTATAGCCGAAATGCTCCTTCGGGCACGGCAGGCCCTTGGAATCCCGAAGCGCCTCGAGCTGCTGCCAGTGCGGGTCCGGACCGCCATGGCCCGAGAGCAACTCTACGCCGGCAATCTCGTCGCACAGGCGCGCCACGTCCGCCTGGGCGGCGCCGAGCGCCGGTACCGGCTGGCCGTCGGGGCCCATCTGCGCGTTGAGCATGACGAGGATGTGGACCCGCTTGCCCGTCCCCTGCGGCCTCCAGACCTCGTCCCAGCCGGAGAGCGGATTCTCCTTCGTGTCGTCGCCGAGGATCTTCGCCCGCGCCGCCATGCCGTCCATGAACTCGTCGGGCAGGCCGCGCCGGGTGCGGGTCGGGACGCCGAGCGCCTCCAGGCCGCGGTAGGTGAAGGCGAGATTGAGGGTGACGAGCGGCCGCTCGACCACCAGCCGGCCCGGCGGGATCTTCTGCTTGCTCGACGGCCAGCGCACGGCGGTCGTCACCTTGTGGCGCAGCGCCTCGACGAAGCGCCGGCCGTCCGCGGCGTCGGAGATGGAGACGAGGCCGAAGCGGCCGAACGGGAAGCCGAGCCGTCCGTAGGCGGTGAGAATGCCGCCCTGGATGTCGGCATATTCGATGTCGACGGGGTATTTGCGGCCGCTCACGACGCAGTCCCCCGCAGACGTTCGGGCACCAGGCCGGGCTTCTGCGTCGGCTCGCCGCGGTCCGCCGGCGACACCTCGCCGAGGAAACGGCCGAAGGCGGCGTGGAGGTCGGCCGGGGATGCGCCCTGATTGTCCATCGCGAAGCGGGTGAAATGCTGCTGCACGTAGAGGCTCTTGAGCACGCCGGGCAGGTCGGCCTCCCAGCCGGCGGGATAGGATTTGGCGCCGCGGCTCATGACCAGGCAATAGACCGCCCAGAGCGCGGCGCCGACTCCGAGCAAGGCCGCCAGCACCCACAGCCACCAACCGCCCCGCCAGTAATGCTGGATCAGCCAGGCGGTGCCGAGGAAGACCAGGAGCGCCGCCCCGGCGGCGGCGGCCAGGGTCCCCGCGCCGAGCACCGGCAGGTTGGGCGGGTCGATCCAATAATCGTTGAAGCTCATCGTCGTCTCGACCTGCCCCTTGGCGAGATAGGCGGCGAAGGCCTGGCCGTCCTCGACGTTGCCGAAGCCGAGGCAGTGGCGGAACAGCGCCCTCAATTCGGGCTCCATCACCTCCCAGAGGCCTTGCGCCCACAGGTCGCGCGAGGCGTCGCTGCCGTCCGGCACGTCCGCATCGGCGACGAAGACGAGCCAGGAGCGGGAGAAATGATCCACCGGCTGGTGGAGGAGGAGATCGACGCCCGTGACCGCCGCGACCAGCGCATCCTCCTGGACCCGGCCGTTGAAGGCCGGATCGTCGACCACCGACAGGCGCGCGAAATGGGTGCGCCGGCAGCGGGAGAAGGGGCTCGGCAGAGCGGCCCGGTCGTCCGGGCTGAAATTGGGAAGCTCGGCCAGCTCCTCGCGCAGCAGGTGGCTGTGCGAGGTTATGCTCTGGTCGCTGCGCCGGGTCGGCCTTAGGTCGACCGGGAAGAGGCCGGTGTAGAAATAATGGCCGGAATCGTAATCAGGCATCGGCCCGGCTCCCCCAGCGCGCCCGCACGTAGGGCAGCCGGTTCACGTCGGCGCAGGCGGTGTCGGTCGAGGCGACCGGCGCCTCCCCCTGCCCGCGAAGGTCGTTCTGCCGCGCGACCAGCATCTGGCGGTAGGCTGCCGCGAACTGCTCCGGCGTCAGCCCCGCATGCTGCTTGCCGAGATCGATCAGCGCCCGGCGCAGCCGCATCGCCGCCTTGATGTCCTTCTGTGCGGCCCCCGGCGTCGCGTTGTAATAATAATCGGTGTCGATCTGATTGGCCCGGATGTAGGCCTTGAACGGCGTGATCGGGATCGAATGGGGATATTTGACGCTCGTATACCAGAGCAGGTCGAGGCCGCCGGGAAGGCCGTCGGAAAAGGCGTCGATATACTGGTCCCAGGTGCCGTTGAAGTTCGACACGAAGAGCATGTAATCGTTCTCGATCCGCTCCTTGGGCTGGCCGAAGTCGGGCCATTGATCGCGCCGGATCAGGATCCAGCGCGCGAAATGGATGAAGGAGAGGCCGAGCAGCCCGGCCAGCGTATCGGGCCGGGCGCGGGTGAACATGAAGATGAGGCGCGCGAACCAAGTCCTCGACGGCCGGATCGGCGTCAGAACGTTCATCGCATAGGCCTTGCCGGCAACGTTCGACATAGCGCCCCCTCGCTATCCGGGAGCGAAAGTGACGCACTAGGCGTACATCGTCAAAGCCTAATTGAGCCGGACGCGACCGGCGGGTCCAACGTCCCCGGCAGTTGAGGGGGACGGCGACCATGCCAAGCATGGGGAAGGATCTCTCGGGGGCTTCGAGAGCCCCCTCCACTGCGCTTCGCGCGGTCCCCCTCCCCCGGGAAGCCGGGGGAGGAATTTCCGGGGATTCAGAGCGCCATCAGCTCCTCGAGGGCGCCGCAGGCGCGGGGGCTGACGAAGAGGAAGAGCAAAGCCTGGTCCGGATCGCGCGAGGCCCATCCCGCTTCGGGATCGGCCGGCGTGCGGAAATCCGCATCCGCATCGCGCTCTATCAGGTCCATTTCCGCAGCCGTCGGGGCGGCATGAGCCTCGAACATCGTGTCTACCTCTTGCAGGGGATGAGCTTCACTCTCATAAACGGCCCGCGGCGACCATCGGGAATGTCCCGGAACCGCTGTGCGGAAATTCCCATATGGCCGAGTTCGACTGGAACGACCTGAAGCCTTTCCTTGCCGTCGCCCGCACCGGGCGGCTGACGGCGGCGGCGGCCCGGCTGGGCGTCGACCATTCCACCCTGTCGCGGCGGGTGGCCGCGCTCGAGCACCGCCTCGGCGCCAAGCTGTTCGACCGCAGCCCCGGCGGCTACGATCTGACCGAGCAGGGCACGCGGCTGGTGCCGATCGCCGAGGAGATGGAGCGGCTGGCGCTCGGCGCGGCGGAACGGGTGGGCGGCACCGCCCTCAGCGTCGAGGGGACGGTGCGGATCGGCTCGCCGGAAGGCTTCGGCAGCTGGTTCCTGGCGCCGCGCATCGCCGCGCTGCGTGAGCGCCATCCGCGGCTGCGCGTGCAGCTGGTCGCCGCCTCCGCGGTGTTCAGCCTCTCCCGACGCGACGCCGACGTCGTCATCTCCGTCTCCCGCCCGCCTTCCGGCCGGCTGACGGTGAGCCGGCTGATCGACTATGACCTCGCCCTCTATGCCGCCCCGGCCTACCTCGCCGCGCAGCCGCCGATAGGCGGCGCCGCCGACCTCCGCGGCCACCGCTTCGTCACCTATATCGAGGACCTGCTCCACTTCCCGGAGCTGGACTTCGTCCGTCACGTGGCGCCGGAAGGCGCGGCGAGCCTCGAAAGCTCCAACCTCGTCGCGCAGCTGCGCGCGACGCTGGCGGGGGCGGGCCTGTGCGTGCTCCCCGCCTTCCTCGCCGCGGGCGATCCGCGCCTGGTGAGGGTGCTGCCCGACGAGGTCGCGCTGACGCGGAGCCTCTGGATGATCGTCCACCAGGACCTGGCGGAGCTCGCGCGGGTGAAGGCCGTCGTCCGCTTCATCCGCGAGGCGGTGGAAGCGGAGCGGGCGCTGTTCAAGCTCGGCTGACGCGAAAAGGGGGCCCGCCGCGGCGAGCCCCCTCCCCTCTTTGTCCCGCCGGATCAGCCGAACAGGATGTCGGCGACCGCGATGGCGCCGGTCTGGCTGACGACGGCGAGGTCGGCGATGCCGTTATGGTCGGTGTCGGCGAGCAAAACGTTGCCGCTGAACGACAGGTCCGACGCACTGATGTGGAACGCGCTGAGATCGAGCTTGTCGACGCCGGCCTGGAAGTCGGTGATGGTGTCGGTGAAGCCCTTCTGAGCGATCACGAACACGTCGGCGCCGCCATTGCCGGTATATTTGTCGTTGCCGGCGCCGCCGTCGAGGCGGTTGCCGACATCGTTGCCGATCAGCGTGTCGTTGCCGACGCCGGTCTTGCCGTCCTCGATCACCGTCCCGAAGGCGATGCCGATATTGTCGGTGAGGAAGCCGGGATTGGCAGTGCGACCGTCGAAGAGCGCATCCCAGAACGCCTGCGGCAGGTTGAGGCCGTAGAGCGCGTTGAGCTGGGCGGCGTTCACCTCCTGGCCCCAGCCGGTGCTGAAATGCCCTTCACGAAGGTCGAGCACGGAGGAACGGCTGAAGCCGCTCAGGTCGAGCGTGTCGTGGCCGCCCGCGTCGTAGATGGTGAGGAACGGATTCTTGTTCGTGGTGAAGTCGAACACGTCCCGCTGCGCATTGGAGTTGAAGCCGTAGGTAGTGTCGCCGGTGCGGGTGGTGAGGTCCGCGCCGTACATCGCCTGCACGGCGGCGATGTCGTGGATCATCGGCGTCTGCGGAGTCTGGTAGTAGCCGCCGGTCGCCCAGTTGACGAAGCCCGTCGCGCCGGTGTTGCCGGCGTTGAAGTAGGACATGATCGAATATTGATAGGAATCCTGGAAGTAGCTGGCATCGTGGGCGTAGGTGATGACGCCGCCGACGGCGAAGTTGTAGTCGCCGGGATGCTCCAGGCCCAGGGCGTGGCCCGTCTCGTGGACAAGGGTGGTCTCGCCGTAGCCGCCGGGCTTGAGGTCGAAATTGTCGCCCTGCTGCTGGTTGACGTAGACGTCGCCCTGGATCTTGGCGAATCGGCCGTGCGTGCCGTTGTAGAACGGCGTGTAGGCGGCGGCCTGCGCCGGGCCGGTCGACGTGTTCATGTAGACGATGTCGGCGCCGGCGCCGTTCTTCTCGACGAACCTGACGGCGACGAGATCGTCCCACAGCTGGATCGCCTTGCGCGCGGCGTCGCGCTGCTCGGGCGTGAACGGCTCGAAGCCTTCGATGTAGGAGCCGAGGAAGTCGTAATTGTGCGGGTTGTTATACTGCCCGCCGGGCGCCTTTTCGGCGAAGGTGTAGGTGATGACGCCGTTGTTCGTCGGCCAGATCGCGCCGTTTCGGTCGAGCTGATGCGCGGCCTGCTCGGTCGTGAAGATCGGCTTGCCGTTATAGGCGATGCCGTCATGATCCGGGTCGGGATCGGCCAAGCTCTGGGGACCGCCCGGGGTCACCGTCGAGGAAATCGTTCCTTTAAATCGCGTCTCCACCGAAATGACGTTCTCGGGCGCAGCGGCGGTCTTCGTAGTCTTGGCGGCCATGTGATTCCCCCTCCGAATCATGAGTAATCCAACGACGAGTCGCCGTTGGACCGAAGGTTAGCAACTTCTTGAGATGTCCCGGACTTGTCAAATACTTATCGGCACTTCTCATCCAAAGCCGCCGCGCCGGCATCCTTGAGAGGAGAACGGCAAGGAGGCGCGGTCATGAGAATGCTCGTCGGGCGGCAGGGGCCGCTCAAGGTCTTCGACGAGGACAAGGAGCGTCTCCGGCTGCTCTTCCTCGCCAAGCATGCCCGCTCCGGGGGAAGCCCGGATGCGGAGGACGGCACGCACGCCGTCTACCACCACGAGATGCTTAAGACGCTGCGCTCGATCGGCTTCGCAGTCGAAGCCGCGGATCGCTACGACGCCCTCTACGAGCGGCCGGACGCCGACTTCGTCGTCACCCTGCTCAACCGCGGCGGCTTCCTCAACAGCGAGATGCTGGCGCCCCTGCTCCTCGCCCGGCGCGGCCTTCCCTTCCTGGGAGCGGCGCCGATCCTGCGCGGGCTCGGCGACGACAAGCATCTGATGAAAGTGGTCGCGCGCCACCTCGGCGTGCCGGTGACGGAATGGCTCTGCGTCCGGCGCGGACAGGAGGCCCTCGCGCCTCCACCGTTCCGATGGGAGCGGCTGGTGGTGAAGCCCAACGCCAGCTCGGCCTCCTGGGGCGTCGGCCTGTTCGACTCCTGGCAGCCGGCCGAGGCGCATGCGCGCCACATCCTCGCCTCCGGCCACGACGTGATCCTGGAGCCCTGGGCGCCGCTGATCGACGTCGCCGTGCCGGTGATCGGCGCGCGTGGGCCGTGGCTGCTCCCGCCGATGGGCTATTTCCCCGACGAGCCCGGCCGGCTGAGGAGCTACGAGGAGAAGCGGGGCCTGGCCGCGAGCGCCGGCGACGACCCGCTGCGGCGCATCGACGACCCCTCGGTCGTCGCCGCGGCCCACGCGCACACCGCCAAGCTCCTCGGCGAGCTCTGGCCGTTCGACTACGGGCGCTTCGAATATCGCTGGGACCCGGCGTCGGGCGCGCTGCGCTTCATGGAGGTCAACCTCTCGTGCAACCTGTGGTCGCGCAAGACCGTCTCCCGCTCGGCCCGCGCCCTCGGCCTCGGCCATGCGGTGCTGGTCGAGACCATCCTCGCCCACAGCCTCCTCCGGCAAGGCGTCATCGACCGCGTGCTGCGCGTCGGCTGAAATCGCCCTGTCGCGCCGGCCCGGATTCATCCAGGATGCGGATGGGCGGCATCCTCTATGTGCCGAGCGCCGCGACGTCGGGGAGAGAGACACTGGACCGGGAGCTTCTGATCGCCTTCGCCGTGGCGGGCCTGTTCATCGCCGCCTTTCACTTCATGCGGCTGCGCCACGACAGCGAGGACCATCGCACCCTCCAGGAGGCGATCCGCGCCGGCTCGCCCATCGCCGGCGAGCTGTTCGAGCGGCTCAAGGACCGGCCGCGGCGGCGCAGCCAGACGACCGGCCTGGTGCTGATGGCGATCGCCGCCGCGGTGGTCGCGGCGGCGGCGATACGCGGCGGCGGCGAGGCCTTCCGAAGCGCCGCCGCGGCGGCCGTCTTCCCCGCCCTCATCGGCGCCGTCATCTGGTGGCGCTCGCTGCTGACGAGGCGGGGAGGCTGAGCTGGGGGAGGAGGACGATGAGACGCTGGCCGCGGCGGCCGCACGGGGAGACGAAGCCGCCTTCACCATCCTCGTGCGCCGGCACGAGCGCACCGTCCGCGGCTTCCTGATGCGCCTCGCCCCGTCCGCCTCCCATGCCGACGACCTCGCGCAGGAGGCGTTCCTCGCCGCCTGGACGAAAGCGGGCAGCTTCGGCGGCCACGGCCGCTATCGCGGCTGGCTGCTGCGCATTGCCTGGACGACGTTCCTGATGGACGCGCGGAGCCG